>Ga0193752_1000038_pt1 | contig 206733 bp, 184 predicted proteins | sample H1c1metaG_FD_144924 | JGI IMG/M metagenome (GOLD analysis project Ga0193752, IMG submission 144924) | Soil microbial communities from a riparian zone of the East river system, Colorado, United States - H1c1 | ecosystem: Environmental > Terrestrial > Soil > Riparian zone | place: USA: East... | reverse complement strand
TGAACCCAATACACTCCATACATCGTCAGGATCGAAAATTTAAAACAACTTTTTGTGCAGTTAGTACATGAACCATAGACTTTAATGGGAAATTAAATGATGGTTATTGCACGAACTGTCGTTATAGGACATTCCCAGATTTGAACTCTCGCCACAAAACCCTAACTTGCAACTCTTAAGTAATAACAATGGAAGGAACAATTCAAATTCATATTGAGAAACTACCTGAAGGATTATACCTGGCAACATCAGATGATATCCAAGGACTGGTAGCACAAGGCAGAACAATTACAGAAACACTTGAGATTGCAAGAGACATTGTTAAGAAGTTACTTGAAGCCCAATCTGACAACAGTGGAAATGTGAAAAAATTAGGGGATAATTTTGACTATCCACTTGTAGTCGGCATCTAAGATGGGAAGGCTAAACGGTTTCAATTACCGTGACATTGTTAAACGACTGAAACAATTAGGCTTTGAGTTTCATCGACAGGCAGCCGGAAGCCATGAAATATGGTACTCATCAAAATCAAATCGCTATACAACAATTCCCAAATCATACAGGTGATATGCCTGAAGGTACACTCCGAGCAATTTTGAAACAGGCAAACATAACTCCAGAAGAATTCCTATCTCGAAAGTAAAAAACGACCTATGCAGAAATTAGGTAAATCACACACAGCAAGAGCAGGGTTATTTAAAATAGTTAAGCCATAGCCGTGAGTTGGATTGAAGGTCGTATTTTGCAAACCGGAAATGTTATTTAATACATCATTAAATCCTATACCAATCACTTCTGCTACGGTTGTGAGATTATTTAAGCCGTTAAGATTGACTAATAAAGCATTTTCGGCAACAACTAAGTGAGCTCCAATATATGTTAAACTGCTTAATCCATTAACATTGGTTAATGCAGCATTATCGGCAATATTTAAATAACCTCCAATGCTTGTTAAAGCACTCAATCCGTCAATATTGGTTAATGATGAATTATTTTCAAGGCCAATAAACCCTCCAACACTTGTCAGAGTGCCCAATCCGTTCACATTGGCTAAGACAGCATTTTCTCGAATAGCAAGACCCCCTCCAACAATTGTCAAGTTACTTAAACCGTTCAAATCGGTTAATGCGGAATTAGCGATTATAGCATCCTGCCCTATGGTTGTCAGATTGCTTAGGCCGCTTATGTCAGTAAGCATTGTAGCATTTGCGGCATCTAACGACTTTAATCCATTGATGTCTGTTAGCGTAGTCCCTATGATTAACAGGCTGCCCGCTATGTGAGTAAGTCCGTCTAAAGGCGAAAGGTCTGTGACATTTCCATTGATATCCAAATCTCCCGTGATCTGTGTACAGTTGGGGTAATCAACTAAAAACTGGTTGACCTGTGCCTGAGAAGAAAGATCAACAGAACCAGGAGGGCATTGTGCTACTACCTGATTAAAGGCAAAAAGCAGCATAGCGGTCAACCATGCAACATGGGTGAGTCGAAATAATCTTGATTGAGATTTCATAAAGTAAACAGTTGTCATACGAATCGTACATTTTTATGTATGCCTACTCTATGAAGGATTTTCGGCTTTCTCCTTATTTACCGCAAGTGTATAGCTCTATATATGTTTTTGCAAAAATCTGGGACAGAATGCTGTTTTTGGGGATAGAAAGCAAAATGCTACCAGCATTTACTATTTGGGGAAAGTAAAATTGGTTCTTGCTGTATATTCTGTTTTCCGAGATTTCAATGTGGAAGATGTCTATATATGACATTAAAAAAAGTAGAAATGGAAAAACTGGGAGTGTAATCTGGAGATAACAAAAGCTACCCGCCAGCATGGATTTTCAAATTGACATTGCTATACGTATCTTCAAGTTTCAAACCAGGGAAAAGATCTTCGGTATTCACCATGCCGGCAGGTAGCCCAGACGTTTGTGTTCCATAATCAGAATGAAATACTGTAAGTCAATTATCCTTCTAATATTAATTATCCCGATCTGGAGCCATGGCCAATTAACAAATGGTCTTATGGCCTATTATCCATTTGAGGGGGATCAATCTGACCAAAGTGGAAATGGAAATAATGGAATTATAGTTGGAAATCCAATATTGACAGCAGATCGTTTTGGTTCCGATCAATGCGCATTTTATTTCCCTGGGGGTGCTACAAATTATATCAAAATAAATTATTCAAACGATTTTAATATTGATCCAATGGGCTCTTTATCTATTAGCTTATGGTATCAGGGAGGAACCGAGAATGAAGGCGATATTGAGGTCTTATTTGAAAAGCATAATCCGAATGTTTCTCCATATCCTTCAGATTATCATATCGGATTATACGATCTGAATCAGCCCGGTCTGGGTAGTAATTACTTACCTATCGTTTTTGCTGTCTACCCTCCTCCAATTCACGATCCTAATTGGCATCATGTTGTAGGTATATATGACAACAGAAAGTGGTATTTCTATGAAGACAACACGTTTCGTCAATTGGATACATCCATGCTTTATTCAATATTTCAGTCAACGGGAGAAATATTAATCGGTAAAAACTTTGAAGGCAAAATTGATGATATTCGATTTTATACTCGGACTCTAAGTCTTGAAGAAATTCATGAAATATTTTATTTACCCAGTTCTTGCATTCCTACCAGAACGAAGGAAAGCGCCAATAGCCAATTTAATCTCTATCCGAATCCTGCTAAAGATTTTGTAAGAATCGCTCTGGCTGACAATGTTCATATCAAAGATATTATCGTGTTAAATACAATTGGTAAATTAATTCTGTCTAAATCAAACTGCTACTCCTCCGAAATAGATTTAAACACGGAGAAATGGCCAATTGGTATTTATTTTGTCCAATTACGCACAGATAAACGTATTTTGAATACATATTTTGTGAAACATGAATAAGGCACATAGCATAGCATACTCCCCAGCGGGGATAATTGCATTGACGGTGAAATCCCTATATTTGAAAACCAGTGCACAGCCACAGATCATCGACAGTCGTACTGCCGACAGGTAGCCCGGACGTTGTAGGTCATTAAGAAAAAGTCTTGCATTTAAATGGAGTTAGAAAAATTCAAAATTCTTCATGCCAGATTTAATAAAGTTGGAACGCATGGTATTGATACAACCACTCCTGAGTTTGAGGAGTATATTGATGCCATTCATAGTAATAGAGAATGTTCAGATTGGTATATGACTTCGACCTTACAAGAGAGAAAATTTGATTATACAAAACATTGTTGTCTCATGATGGCATTACAAATCTCTCAGCCAAATACAATGCCGGATGGCAAAGATGATCATGATATTATTATGAACTATAATGAAATATTTGATGAATATGGAATTCCGATTTACGATGGAGGAACATCAGTTCTTCAAATTATGTATTGTCCTTGGTGTGGAAATAAGTTACCGGTTTCCAAAAGAGATCAATGGTTCGAAAAGTTCGGAGAATTAGCATATGAGGACGATAACAGTAAAATACCGGACCAATATAGGAGTGACCAATGGTGGCGAAATTCAAACGACCTATAACATCGGCTCCTATGTAAAGCAGTTCTTCCAGCAGACTGCCAAAAGTAATATGTATTTCCTTTCTTTTATTTCATTTCATATATCAAAATTTTATCATCATCAGGTTGTTGATAAACGATGTTTTAAGCGCTGGTCGAAGCATGTGAATAACGCATTTTCAAAGTGCTTTTATTTCTCTTGTCAGGGTGGTTGCAAAACACCCCGACAAGAGAAATAAAAGGAATTTTCTCCGGAAACAGACTATAAATGGGTACCACTATTCTTAGTGAAAAATCTGCTTTCAAAAAGTCGGGGCGTTTTGCAACCGCCCCGGCTTTTTGAAACTGCAGTTGGGTATCCCCGAGAATTTCGGCTAGCTGCCAACAGATCGTAGAACATATATTCGGAACCATAAAACGGCAATGGGGATATGATCATATTCTCCTCAAAGGACTCCGGAAAAACAATGGAGAGTTCGGACTTATTTACCTTATCTACAATTTTCGAAGAATAATGAATATTTTGGGAGTTGAGGGGATGAATACTTCGACCTGCTGGATTCAAACCTAGTGCTACAGCTCAGCAACCAAGTGGATAAAAAGAATGATTTTTTTGATTCTGAACCTAATACAATCCCTATATCGTCAGAATCAAATAATTAAAACAAGTTTTTGGGCAGTTAGTACATGAGCCATAAACTTTAATGAAAAATTAGGGGACGGTTATTGCACGAACTGTCGTTATCGGCAACCTTAACCGCTCCGATTGAACAGTGTGTTAACATAAACAAATAACAAAAAACAAATAAGTATGACAAACGAATTTAAAAATTGCCAATCATGTGGAATGCCTTTAAAACGAGACCCAAACGGTGGGGGAACAAATGCCGATGGAAGCATCAGCAGAATGTATTGTTCTTACTGCTATGAAAAAGGTGAATTCACTTATAAAGGAAATGATGTAAAAGAATTTCAGGAATTGAACAAACAAAAAATGATGGAAGGTGGGCACTCAAAATTCTTCGCTTGGTTATTTACAAGAGGAATGAAGCGATTAGGAAGATGGAAAAACAAATAACATTTTTTCACAGCGGACAATCAGCTTGATGATGACAAGGTTCTCTACTTCTATTAAACTCCTCTGCGGACTTCAAAGAGTTGTGCTTCGGACGAACAGCAAGGCAGCCGATAACACGGGTTTGGCAAAAGTGGCGGTTCAGTGCTCCGCAGACACATTTGTGGTTAATCAAACACTAATGATACGATTCTCTCGATTTTTTTTAGCTCGGATCAAAATTTTGAACTTGTACGAGAACTGTGCCCAGGTCAAGAAAGTAGTTTTGAAGGCATACGTTATAAAAATAAACATGTTGGTTTGGCTGAATTTAAATACTGTACCGGAAATTTAAAGGAGCAGGGTTACCGTTTCGGAGATGACGTAGGTATATGGAAAGAATGGGATAAAAATGGAAATCAAATTAAGGAAACAGACTATGGTAATTCTGCAAACCTTAAACAATTGAAAAATATTAATTATCAAAAGTGATGATCTCCGGCGAATAAAAAAGGCTACAGCTAACATCGGCTTCTATGTAAAGCAGTTCTTCCAGCAGACTGCCAAAAGTAATATGTATTTCCTTTCTTTTATTTCATTTCATAAATCAAAATTTTATCATCATCAGGTTATTGATAAATGGGAAAACAAGCGCCGCTTGTAGCCTGGCGTTTTTTCATTTATCAATAACCCAATCCTATTCGGTTGTTGAAATCGTGGGAAAACATGCGCCGCTTTTATAGGCAATGACGGATAACCCTTTACAGACCACCTTCGCTCTGTACTCAACCCCTACTCTGCTATGGCGGTCAAAGACAGATTTGTATCATGAAACAGATTAAGGCTATCCGGAAGCTAACACCATTGAGTCGCAACTGCCCATAGCCTTGCCGTTGTGTAAAATGTAATCGAACCTTTTTTTTATGTTGAAGAAATTATTATTACTATTCTTTGTTCTTGCTTTTGTTAATTTACAATACTCTTCTGGCCAAAACTATTTTTATGACACGCTACAGAAAAATAAAATTCCATTCGAATTTGAAAACTTAAGTAGCATTTTATCTAGCACCCAAAATTTTCCAGATAAGAAATTTTTTCTCTTTGGAGAGCTCCATAGTACAAACGCAAATCTAGAGTTACAGTATGAGTTTATTAAACACTTGCATAAGGAAAAAGGCATTAACAATATAATTATCGAAATGCCTCATAGCGAAGTGTACTTTTTTCAAAAGTATTTGGAAACCGGAGACACCTTATTGTTATATGACTATGATGGGAGGATAAATAAAAGGTTTCTGGATAAAATACGTGAATTCAATAAAAATATTGATAATCCAATTCGCCTGTTCGGAATTGATCTGGATATTCAGTTTCGAAATTATTTTTATGCAGATTGTATAATTCATTTGGCAAATAAACATCATTATTCAGATAGTATTTCTGTATTGGGGAAGGCAATAAACCAGCTAATTTGGAATCGTTATAATAGTGTAAAGCTTTCTGAAATAAATGAGATAATAAAACAAGAATTAAACTCAAATGATACTGAGTTTATTTCACTTTTCGGTAAAGATTATTTGCATCTCAAAACGATTGTATATTCCTTAAAAAAAGACAAAGGCCGCAGAGATGATGAAATGTATGAGAATTTCAAAAATCTATACAAAATATGGTTCCCCAAAGATTACGACGAAATTGGTTTCCTCGCTTTTTTCGGTGGCAGCCATACTTATAGTGAAAACAAGAGATCTTTTTATCATTTACTACAGAACGACAATACTTCACCTGTAATTAATAATGTAAGCTTATCTGTAATACAGTATGTAAACTGTCAGTCCTCGCAATTTGGCCGCAACCCCAAATATTTAATTCAGATATATAATGACGGATTTTTCAGGGGAAATAACAGTACATATAAAAAACTGATCCGAAATGATTTCTTAGATGCTATAGAACTTATTTGTACAACCGATACTAAAAGCAATTATTTAATTCCTGCTTACTCGGATAAACCATTTTTTCGTTGGAACAAACGAAATAAATTATTGACAACGATTGATATTTTATTTATCATTCAGAACTCGCCTCCTACTCATCCCGTTATTCAAAGTCTCCAATAACACTTCACACAACAAAGCATTGCCGCAATTCGGGCGGACAGTTAAATTCTCAGCATTATCGTTCTTCAACCCCTACTCTGCTATGGCGGTTAAAGACAGATTTGTATTTTTGAAACACATTCAGGTTATCCGGAAGTTAATACTATCGAGTCACCACTGCCCATAACCTTGTTCGTTAGATGCGATTTAATCCAATGATTTCAAAGCAATGAAGATTTTTAAGCGCATAGTAATCGCACTCATAGTTCTGGCAATAATTGGAATTATTTTTCGTGGATGGATTTACAGACGATTGGTAAACTATGAATCAATTGGCCAAAGAAGGAATTATGCGGCTATCGACTCAACACTAATTAATCTTCTAAATGCCAATGAAGGAAATATAGAGCCTGATATCAATAAAATAATTCACACTAGCCTTTCTCTTACCGCTCAACAATTGAACTTTACGACCGGCAACAATGATGAAGATCCAAATAAGTTGATTTACTCAAGAAATGCTAATTGCGTGGGTTATGCTGCTTTTTTCTCAGTAACCTGTAACCAACTACTTAAGAAAACCAATCTATTCGAGGAATGGTCAGCCCACCCACAAATTGGACTACTTTACTGCCTGGGAAACAACGTCCATACTTATTTCAAATCAGCATTTTTCAAGGATCATGATTTTGTCATAGTCAAGAATAAGAAAACCGGACAAACTTTGGCAGTCGATCCTTCTGTAAACGATTGCACTGGAATTGAATACGTAACACTGAGAAGGAAACATTCACAATGATAAACACATGCCTCATCCAACATCGGCTCCTATAGGCAATGACGGATAACCCTTTACCACCAGATTTGTATCTTGAAACAGATTAAGGCTATCCGGAAGTTAACACTATCGAGCCGCCACTGCTCATAGCCTTGATCAATATCAGCCATATATTCGCAAATCATTTAAAGTTCAGGATTTACCCTTGATAACAATTTCTCTATGACTTTTGCCCCAATTAATCATTTCCTGTATTACTTTTCCGAAGGAGCGACAATGTTCCGTGGGTTCGTATTCAACTAAAACAGGTGAATCGTCATAAACGGTTCTTTTTAATAGTTTGCTCATTTCCATTTCTTTTAATTCTTTCGACAACATTCGGGTGGTAATGCCAGGGATACTGCGTTCAATTTCCCGAAAACGTTTGTTACCATTGCATAAGGAATTGATAATAGGCAATCGCCATTTACCACCAATAAAATACAGTGTATCCTGTAATGCCCGAAGTTCATCTTCCTGATTTCTTGCCATTTGTGATAAAGTTGTTTGGTATACTCTGTGATACTGGTTACAAAAGTATATCAATTACTAAATATCTTTGTCAAAAATTTTAAATACATGAATGTAAAGAACAAAATAGCCCTAGTAACAGGTGGAAACAGCGGGATTGGTTTTGCCACCGCCAAAGAATTAATAGAAAAAGGAGCGACCGTCATCATCACGGGCAGAAGAAAAGAAGCCTTAGAAAAAGCTGCACAGGAAATTGGTGCTATATCCTTTGTAACAGACCAAGCCAACGTGCAAGACATTACAGAGTTGAGCAAGACAATAGAAAAACAGTTTGGAAAAATTGATATTCTGTTTATCAATGCCGGAATAACTGGCGAGCCTTCTCTCATTGAAAATGCAAGCGAACAAAATTTTGATGCCGTGATGAATATTAATTTTAAAGGAGCATATTTTACATTGAGTAAGTTCATTCCGATATTGAACGATGGTGCTTCAGTAGTGTTTTTATCTTCCAATACCGCTACTATGCGAAGCCCACAAAGTTCTATTTATCAGGCAAGCAAAGCTGCTTTAAATTCCATTGCTAAAACAGCAGCAGCAGAATTAGCACCAAGAATAATTAGAGTAAACACCATAAGTCCGGGACCAACAAGAACCAATGTTTTAAACAATTCATATGGCAAAGAAACAGCAAATTCGATTTGGGACAATCTTGCCAATACTCTTCCTCTAAAGAAAATAGGAACACCTGAAGACGTAGCAAAAATGGTGGTGTATTTGAGTAGTGAAAATGCTTCTTACATCACAGGTGCCGATTTCCTGATGGATGGAGGAATGACTTTGTAAAAGTCATTTGTAGTTGTATCACACGACACATACGTTTTGGAGCAGACAATGCGAATAGAAACATTTGAGCAATTAATACACTTTAGTGCGGGCAGACAGTTGAGTGTTTCAAAAGCCCACCAACGCAAAGCCCGAAAACGTTAGTGGACAGCTACGAAACCCCGCAAACTGACTACCTGTTAGACAATAAAGTTGAACAAATACCAACACAGACAAAACTCAAACCGTTAAATCGTATCACATCTTCCGACTTCTGTATAACCACTGAACAGTACCCAGGCTCCAACTTTGCATCATTATTAACAACTAAAATAAAAATAATGAGCAAGACAATTTTAATTACGGGTGCTTCCAGAGGGTTCGGAAAAATTTGGGCAAAAGCATTTCTAAAACGAGGCGACAATGTGATTGCAACAGCAAGAAACATAACTGACCTCGATGATTTAGTAAAAGAGTTTGGAAACGCAGTCCTTCCTCTTCAATTAGATGTAACCAATAGAGAACAATGTTTTTCAGTGGCAAACAAAGCATCTACACATTTTGGCAAACTTGATGTTGTCATCAATAATGCGGGCTACGGCTTGTTTGGAACAATCGAAGAAACGAGTGAAAAAGATGCAAGAGAACAATTTGAAACAAATGTGTTTGGTACATTATGGATTACGCAAGCAGTCATTCCTGTTATGAGAAACCAGGGGAAAGGGCACATTATTCAAATGTCAAGTATTTTAGGTTTGGTATCCATTCCCGTTTTAGGAATTTACAACGCCTCAAAAGCGGCAGTTGAAGCAATTAGTGAATCACTTTCAACAGAGGTAAAAGGTTTCGGCATTTCTACAACAATTATAGAACCAGCTGGCTATGGTACTGAATGGGGTGGTAAATCTGCGGTTCATAGCAAGTCTATTGATTTGTATGCTGATTTAAAAAAAGCCGTATTCTCCTATTTTACAGAAGATAAATTAGGAAAACCAGAAGCAACCGCTCAAGCAATTCTAAAAGTAGTAGATGCAGAAAATCCTCCGCTCCGGGTACTTTTCGGTAAAGTTGGTTTTCCAATGATAAGCCAAGCTTATGCGGACCGCTTAACAAACTGGGAACAATGGAAAACTGTTTCAGAAGAAGCACATGGGTAATTCTAATTCAATAAACGTACAAGTTCTAAAAATAAATAGCAAAATGAAAAATTCATTAATAGCAATAGCAATCCTATTTTTAACAAATACTGAATCTGCACAATCTAAATCGTAATCTATTTGTTATTTTGTAAATGTAAAAGCTATGAAGCATTTTAAAAGCATAAGCGAGTTACACAACACAAACGGATATTCACCACCTGAAAATCCGTTGCTAAGTTTGGTTACCTGCCAGGATTTGAAAACTTGTACAATTGGCAATAGTAAATTTACAGGTGATTTTTATATGATAGCCTTTAAAAAAATAAAATCGGGTAATTTCTTTTATGGCAAAACAAAATATGACTTTGAAAATGGCTCAATGGCATTTGTAAAGCCAAGACAAATCATCGAAATCAGCAATATAGAATTGACTGATAAAGCGTTTATCATTTTTTTCCACGAGGACTTTTTACTCAAACATAATCTTCACTCAGAAATAAAAAAATACGGCTATTTCGATTATGAAGTAAATGAGGCATTGCATTTATCACCCAAAGAGGAAGAAATAGTTTGGGATTTATTTTACAAAATACAATCAGAATATCACAACAACCAGGACGAATACAGCAAAGATATTATTGTAGCTCATATTGATTCCCTTCTAAAATATTCTCAACGGTTTTACAAACGACAGTTTCTAAACCGAACCGTATTTTCAGGGACAATTATTTCCAGGTTTTCCGAGATTTTAAAATTGTACTTTGAAAGTGGAAACCTGCAACGTAAAGGTCTGCCAACCGTAAAATACATGGCATCTGAATTAACGATTTCTACAAGATATTTGAGCGACTTGCTAAAACAAGAAACAGGCAAAACGGCACTAGAACACATACATATTTTTCTAATTGACGAAGCCAAAAATTTATTGATGAGTACCGACAACACAATTGCAGAAACTGCATATCAATTAGGTTTCGAGAATCCACCTTATTTTTCAAGGTTGTTTAAAAAAGAGGTTGGACTAACACCAATTGAATACAAGGAACAATTTATAAATTAGATAAATTACTGTGAATTGAGATAACGCTGAACGCACCCTCTATAAAATCGGCTAAGGCAATGGCGGATAAAACTTTGTCGACCGCCTTCGACCTTAGCTCAACCTCTACGCTGCTATGGCGGTCAAAGACAGTTTTGTACATTGATACAGATTAAATGCACAGATTTTCTGAGAACTCACCCCCATCCTCTCTCTTAACAAAGTGACTTCGAGCACGAAAATGATTTTACTGAAAAGAGGGGCGTTAAGAATATTCAATACAAAATCAGGTCACCCCTCTCTCACATTGAATCTGTTTTTCAAAGTAGTGAAATCTGTAATAAGAGAGGAGAAGGGGGTGAGTTCCACCAGAAATCTTAACTCGAAGATTCTTACCTTGGAAACAGATTAAGGTAACCTGGAAGTCGCTAACATTGAATCGCCACTGCCCATAGCCTTGATTTAGTACTGCCAATATCGGCGATAGTATAATATATTCAACGTATGACAACTTCTTCAGATTCCTTCTCCGGAGATACGGAATCAATTCAGTGTCCCAAGTGCAACAGCGTGATGGTACAGGGGTTCATCTTCGACCGGGAGGATGGAGGCTTGCGTCGTGTCATCAACTGGGTTGAGGGAGCACCGGATAAGGCTTTCTGGACTGTTACGAGAGTACCAAAGGAAAAGTGCGTTCCAGTGGGTACTTTCTGTTGTTCGGTGTGCGGCTTCCTGGAATCATATGCACGCCCGGAATTTGCTGCTAAGTGATCAGGATTGCATTCCTAAAGCAAACCCGCCGAACTGCATAATAAATAAGCACAGCACATCTGGACACGGACCTCTTATAACATCGGCTCCTATGTAAAGCAGTTCCTTCAGCAGACTGCCAAAAGAAATCGCTTCTCAACATTCAACTGTAACTTATTTCATACTATTTTCTTTTCTATAGCCGGGCGGTTGCAAAACGCCCCGACTATAGAAAAGAAAATAGAAAGCATCCACATAGTAGGAATTACAGGACTTCATGATTAAAAGACCGATTTCCATTTACAAAAAGTCGGTGCGTTTTGCAACCGCCCAGACTTTTTGTAAATGACTCGAAATGAACTCTATTTGCATCATATTTCAATTTAGTATCTTGAAACAGATTAAAGCTACATGGCAGATTCTCGCATTCAGTCGCCACTGCCCACAGCCTTGGTCGTTATCGGCACTCCTGGAATCCCCATTAAAATAAAAATAAAACAATGAAAAGAATAAATATCAACCATTGCCCCTGTCAGTAAAAGATGAACAACCCGATACCAAATATCCGTACAGAACAATGCAATATTCATCCCGCATTACGCTCACTCATACGGCATATCGTTATTATAGAAGCTGATTTCGGTAATTTTCCTGTTAGCATAGAGGGTAATTTTATGCCCTCGCCCGACCAGGCAATGTTCATCAATCTTTATACCCGGTTTAAGTCCAAAAAATCAGGAGAAAACAATTTCAACACCGTTACATCTTGTACGTTGATAGGAACACAAATTACTCCCTTCAAACTATTGGTAGAAGAAAGCCATAAAGCCGTATCCATTATTTTTCAACCGGGAGGGCTAAATCGGTTATTGAATATTCCGATGACAGAAATATTTGACAATGGTTACAGTGCCAGAGAAGTTATAGGCAGGGAGATAGAAGAACTTTTAGACATATCTCACAACACTACTTCTTTAAGCGAATTGGATAGTATTGTACAGACCTATTTTCTCAGAAAAATATCTCAGATAAAAGAACCATTACCCATTGATTTTGCCCTTCAATACCTCCTGACAAACTACAATACGAATATGGACAAGATTGCAGGAATGGCTTGTATGAGTATCCGGAATTTTGAACGAAAATGCAAAGAACGATTAGGTATGCCTGCCAAGATGTATGCACGAATTGCTAGATTTCATAAAGCATATAAAATTATCGAAAGCAGACCAATAATCTCCTGGCCAGATTTGACAAATGAAGTTGGATATTACGACCAAACACACTTTATCAAAGATTTTAAGGAATTTGCCAGGCTCACGCCCACGCTCGTACGCAAAGAATTATCGGACGAACATTTACAGTTTCAGTTGGATTGGGACAGGATTTGATTTTGTCGTTTTTTTACTATCACAGCTCATTTATCATAGATAGCTTTACAGAAATAAAAATGACGAACATGAAAAAAATAGTTCTATACTCAGTCGTTGCGCTTTCAAGCGGATTGTTTTTTACCAATATCTACAATTCCATAGTGAATGCAGCCAACTGGGAAAGCAATATCCCTCAATCCATAAACGCAACCAGAGATTTTTTTGTAGTTGCCAATCCGGGGACTTTCTTTAAGTTGATAGACCCAACAAATATTCTTCTGATTGTATTGGCATTGATTTTATTCTGGAAAAAATCTTCTTCCATTCGGATATTTTTGGGCATTGCTTTACTTTGTTATGTGTCTTCTATGACTTTAACCTTTACCTATTTTTATCCCAGAAATGAAGTGATGTTTCTCTCAGAACAACTTCCAGATACAGAAACGCTAAAAAAGGCAGCATCTGAATGGGGAAGAATGAACTGGGTAAGGTCTTTAATATGGCTGACAGGTCTTGTCTGTTCTTTCTTAGCTTTGGACAAAGCCACTTCAGGCACACAAAAACTTTCTTAAGGAATCTGCTTAAAAACATTATTGGAAACGAAAAGACTGCCGCTAACAAAGTACTTTTAGATTATTTCATACTATTTTCTTTTCTATAGCCGGGCGGTTGCAAAACGCCCCGACTATAGAAAAGAAAAAAGATAGATTTCCATTTACAAAAAGTCGGGGCGTTTTGCAACCGCCCGGACTTTTTGTAAATGCTTAGCAACCAAATTATATCTGCACATCATTCCCGTTTATTATCTTGAAACAGATTAAGATTATTCTCTTTTCTATAACCGGGCGGTTGCAAAACGCCCCGACTATAGAAAAGAAAAAAGACAGCATCCAGATAGAAGGAGTTATGAAACTTCATGATTAAAGGACCGATTTCCATTTACAAAAAGTCGGGACGTTTTGCAACCGCCCGGACTTTTTGTAAATGACTCGAAATGAATTCTATTTGCACCATATTACAATTTAGTATCTTGAAACAGATTAAGGCTATCCGGAAGTTAACATTGTTGAGTCGCCACTGCCCATAGTCCAGGTCGTTACAGGTCATAAAACAAATATTTATAATGAAATGGTCTTTAAGTGTAATAATATTGAATTTGCTATTTATCGGTATATCCTGTAAAAACCAATTGGCAGGAATTTATGCTGGCGAATTAGAATCAGGTGTCAAGCATCTTTCGAGTTCATTATTAGAACTAAAAACTGACAAATCATTTAAACTAACATATTCAACTACTTCATTAGAATCAACAGTGCCATCTACAAGTATTAGTGAATGGAATGGGAGATTCGAGAAAAATGATGATCAGATAAAGCTGATTCTTGAAACCAAAAAAGTAAATTGGTTATCTTATGGCAAGAATCCTGATTCCTTGAATTTTAGTTCTGCTGGGGGAAGAAGAACAGCATTAGTTGTAATCGATACATTCTATGGTCAAGTACAACCTATAGAAAATGATAAGCTCATTATACTCAATTTAGCATCAAAGCTAAATTCAAAATACCTTTGGAATGAGCAAAATTGTTTTATAAAATTTAATCACTCGGACGTTTCGCACGATCTAAATAATTATTGCTCAGAATTTAGAACGGAAAAATGGACCGACCAGTAACAACAGCTACCCACCAGCAGGGATTTGTCAATCGAAAATGAAAAACATACCTTGGAGATTTGTACTCGAACACAGTCCTTCAACTCTCACCCTGCCATCAGGTAGCCCTCGGCGTTATCTCCAATTAATTCCAGGAATAATTCATGTAATAGAAACCAAAGAAATCCTTTGTTGCATTACTCGAAAGGACAACCTGCTCGGATGTTCGTGTTTATTCTTCAATCATCATGTCTAACCCTTAACTCCACACCCTCCTCCAGAATACACTCTCCTCCAATCCCTAGTATGAGGAATACACCTTCTGGAACTACACAATCCGCTTCGATCCGTATCAGCCCATGATGATAATATGGCGGATACTTCCCTACATTCCAATTGGCATTATTCGTCCACAATGAATCCACAGCACCGGTAAAAATGTATTCGCCGAATACGTCCGGATTATTAATTTCAATCCGGACCGATTTGTAAGCACCCGAAATCTCAGCAGCGTCCCATGTGTGAGCGAAGCCGGCATAAGCAGGATGACTTTTAAGACCGGACGGAGCAGTCGCCTGCACAAAAATATCATACAGGCCATTCGCCCATAATGTTGAATTGAAGGCATATGCATATCGGATCTGCGGAGCAGGATGATCAGCTGACACATCGACACTGGCAAAGGGAATACCCGGAGCAATGGTGTCCAAAGCAGGTTTGATGAAAAAATGGAGTGACTCAACACCGGGTGTACTACCAGCACTCCATAATTCAGCACTGATCGCAGGCATATTGAGCAGATTGGGAGCCCAGTTGGCCCAGTGACGATTACCTGCCATGACTTCAACAGGTACGATGCCACTAACCGTTGGTCCGAATAGATTTTCATCTTCATCCGCTTCGATTTCGACATCATCGATATCAATGATGTATGCAGGAATACCAAGCTTCGGAAGATCGTGATGCATTGGAAAATGTCCGTGTACAACCGCCGGTTGCGTATAGGGTGGTTCAGGCGCATTGGAAGGACAAAAAACTTCGAAATGCACATTGAGTATCCCGGCATTTGACGCAAAGAATTGTACTTCGTTGTGCCCGACATGCAATGGTGAATGTTCATTGAAATGCGCTTCACCGATATGGATGCGGTTGGATATCGCGGAACCACTATACCCTACCAGATCAGGATTAAGCGGAACAGAATTATTTGGTCCTTCCGGCAATGGATATCCGACACCATTCACAAAGACTGAATCTCCAGGCTCGATGTTGAAGAAACTGTAATCATTTGAGAAATAGGTGAAGACCAGGTACACATCATTATGCACAGCAGGAGTGAGAGGCCGGATGTCATCCGGAACATGGATGGTATACATCGGATATTCCTCATTATAATCCTGGGACTTTTGATAATCTGTGCTGTCAATCCGCGAGACATAATTATGCACGATGAAGGGTTCTACATCAGGGCCGTCGAAACCAAAGTTGTCCCAATGCGATAGGAAGTAAGGGTTATCATCTTTTGATGTATTGTAGCCGATGGTGGACCACAACAGATTATAGATGCCGGGCTTAAAATCCCCCGGGGCAAATGGCGTATTGATGACGAGTACACTGTCCACATAGATCTTGATGCCTGCTGTATTCACGCGCACATCGAATGACCTGCGGACATTGGTACAAGGCCGTCTGCCGAAGTCTGCCAGATTCGCAGATGCCTGATGATAGGCTTCTCCCTGTGCATTGATGAGATGTACACTGATCTCATTGTATTGAGCGCGGAGCCGCAGGACATCTGCAGGAAGGCCTGCATCCCCATCCTCATCAAAGAAACTCATGTGACCTGTCAGATCCGTCTTCACCGGGTTAAGATCGAGGTACCACACACTGCGGGGACTGAATAGGCCGTCCATATCGAAGACAATACGCCGCTCTTCCACACTATCGATGAGGATTGGTTTCCTTGGGCGTTGAGCCACCTGCGCACGATCACCTGCAGCGGTATTTGACGTGCCTGTCAGTGTATGTGTATGACACTGCGGATTGATAAAGAATAGATTGAAGCGCGGATCCGTCTGTGGTGTCATGGCATTGTTCCAGTTGCGTTCGTCTGCAGGTCCCTCGGGCAGATTGAAATCATCGAAGAATGTCATGGTATTTCGCAGGGCATTTACGCGAGTCGGATCACCGCCCATAAAGGTCAGTGTCGTAGCCGGACTACATAAAGCGCCCAGGCTGTTCAATTTTGTTACGCGCACATGGTATAGTACATTATTTGCGATGGGTTGGATCTGCGCCACTCTGTTAGCTGTGACAAGTTTATGCGGTTGTGATTCTGTACCAATGATCGTATCACCTGTTGTCTGATCTGTTGCGCAACCGCAAACTGCTACGAGACCGGGGACCGCTGCGGGATCAGGCCACCACTGCACGAGATAACCCACGGGGTCCTGGCCGTCATGTCCCACATCCCAGAGCTGATAGGCGTCAGACGGATCAAAATCCATTTCAATCGTGGCTACATGATCGTCGCGCCTGATGACGACAACCGGAGGGTCAACGACAACAGGCATCCTAAGGTCCGAGGCAATTCTGGAGTTGGAAAGAAGACAGAGGGTAAATACAACCCATGGAGAAGAGGTAATGTGCTTCATCACTGTGTAAGGTTAAGATGTGTCGGGGTGTGACGAAGGGATAAGGAATTAAAAGTAGTGAAATTGGGGAAATAAGGCGGGTGGAATTATCTATATGGTATATGGTCTGAGATGACCGAGTTTGATAAATGCTTCGGTGGTTAGGAAATAATGAATATTTTAGGGTTGGAAAGGAGGCTTAAGTGTGTGAGGAAAGTGATTTTTGCAATTTTGAGCATTCGGCGTGACAGAAGCATTAAGACCGTAATTTTGGAAATGGAAAATTTAGGAGTTACTGAATAAATTGTGATGAATAACAATAAGTTATTTGTAGATTATTGCAAGAATTGTCGTTATCGGAATATGATTTATACTTTTACATAAATACAATTAATATGGAAGATTTTAAAAATTTTCAACCCGGCGACACCTTTCGACTTCAATTTAATCATCGCATTAATGGACAAAGTTACCCAGAGTCTGTTTACTGCATTTTTAAATCATGTAGTTATATTGGGAATACTAATTATGTCGAAGAATTAGTTGTTGATCAAATAATTGAGGTTAAGAGTTATCTTGAGAAAGGCCAATTTCAGGTTCATGAACGAAAGTTCAAACATTTTGATAGTTATAGTATTCATTTTCATCTTTATGATTAATTGTAAATATATTCGGCCGATTACATTAGGGAGTGCGCTCAGCAATAGGTAATAGAAGAATTTTGAAAACTGAAAGTAAGTCAGTGACAGCGTGGGCCGTGATGAATGCATGGAATTTATTAGGAGGTTTTTGCACAAACAGACGCTGAAATAATTTAATGATATGATCTTTCTATTAAAAATTGATTAATAAACCACATGGAGGAGAATCAAAATAAATCAGGGAGGACATTTTCAGATTTAGTGGCAGAACATCCATTAAGGATATTAACTGGTGCTCTATTTATACTCATTTTTGCAGCATTACTCATTTGGCTTATCAGTATTTTAAATTATAAAGTTAAAGTGAGTAATATTGAAATAAGCCCACAGAATAGCACTTTAATAGATACGCACAGAATACAAACTGATGCTATTAAATTAACACCTACTTCTAAACCCACACTTAGTAGAGTTGATTTTATTACTACTATTCCAAAATCTAAACATGAGAATGAACAAGCAAAGGTTCCAAATTCTCCCTATATAATTAATACTGGGATTAACACTGGCATAATGGGAAGCAATAATGAGGTACAAGTTAACTTAGGTAAGCCTGCGAGAGAATTAGATCAAATCCACAAAAAAGATCTTTTGAACCTTCTTGGACGATATCTAAATGCGTTTCCAGTGAGAGATTCTTGTGTGCAAATATCATCTGTATTTGGAAATGACGATGCATCTACTTTAGCAAGGGAAGTAAGGTCCTTTTTGGAACAAAACAAATTTAAATTAGGTATAATTACTGCCAGTTTGACTGATCCTCCGCTTATTGGTACAGAAGTATCTTATGATACTGTTCAACACTGCATTATAATTAACATCGGATTTCCGGAACTACAGGGAAGTAATCATTAGGTGCTTGTAGATAATTATGTTGACTTATAGGTGGATATATGCAGAACCGCGGTCGCAAAACTGCCATGTCGATTATGCTCACAGAAGACATCCGGTCACTTCTATTTTGCCTTTTTACCAGGGCATGATGCCGTCGTATGAATATATCAGAAAAACAAGATGCTATATCGCAGGCTATCGGGATAATTGGGTAAATTTGAATACGTGTATGTTAGTGTTGTCTGCAATTAAAATAAATATACTTACATGAATATTGAAGATTATACGATTGAAGAATTACTGTATGTTCTCAGGCATAGAACTTCAAAAGGTGATAAAGTCCTTAAAACATCTAGTGTGACCAATTCCATGTTCAACATGGAAGATCCCAGATTCTCAAAACTTGATGAGGTATCAACAGCGGAAATAATAATAGAACTGCGGAAAAAGGAAAAAGCAATTTATGGACCTGATAGAAGGTATGAAATAATTGAAATACAGCAATATGAGATCATTGAAAATTCGAAAGCAGTGGTTGCAATAATCGAAAACAATAGACTTACTGATAATGGTAATAATACAACAACTCTTCATGGCAAGTCCTTCAAGGATGAAGAAAACTTGTGTGATTGCGAAAAATATTTAAATCAACCTGTTGTCAGCCATGGTACAGGCTTTCTAGTTGATCCATCGATTATAGTAACTGCAGCACATTGCATTGATGAAAATAATATTTCCAAATACAAATTTGTATTTGGGTTTGATACACTAAAAGATGGTTCGACTCGAACTATCATTGAAAATAAAAATATTGTAAGCGCTTCAAGAATCCTAGGAAGGAGAATTGAGGACTCAACAGGAATAGATTGGGCGGTAATCCAACTTGAATCACCTATACTTGAAATTGAACCTTTAATATGCGATTTTAATGATACGATCACAACAGCCGATAGAGTCTACTGTATTGGTCACCCCTCTGGTCTTCCGAAAAAAGTATCAACAGATGGCATCATTAAAGATGTTGAAAGTTATTTTTTCACGGCTAACATCGACACTTATGCGGGAAATTCAGGATCGCCGGTATTCCACAATCAATCACATCAAGTTGTAGGTATATTAGTTCGCGGTGAAGAAGATGACTTTATTAAAGTAGGTGATTGCTATCAGTCTCAAAGATGCCTTTATAACAACTGCGCGGGTGAGGATGTTATGAAAACTCCAGATTTTAAACACCTGATTCCAGATCAAAATTTGCCGGGATTTGAGTTTGATCCTTCCGCAATCGAAGTTATTGATGGCAGATATATCCAACTAAAACAAGGAGAGTTGTTGGATTTCTATGGGAAAGAAAATAAAATTGATAAAGCAATTCAAACCATTCAGTATTATGGATTTAATTTTAAAGGATACTTGAATGGAAATTTGGAGGATATGCATTATTATCTAACTGATGGCATGCCTCCAGGTGGGCCATTACCAAGTGGCCAAGACGAGATTAAATTCAATCGAAATAAAATCGAAGTCAGACGTATTGGTTCTCGTTGGAAAATTGTAGATGAAAATATGTCGATGTTAGATTTTGACCAAAACCAGGAAAATGCGCGGCAAGCCTTGAGCATTATATTAAGATATAGGTTTAATTTTCAGAGTTATGTTGGAAGACCGAATCCGCCGCTTAAATATTTCAGACAATGAATAAATTCTAAATCTTTCCTTTGTCAAAAAAAACAATAATGGAACATGAAAAAAGGGAAGCTCCTTGAATCTGTTGTTGCTATAATTTATTCTGCACTTAAAACAGATCCATCGGTAGAAATCAGGCTAAATCAAAAACTGCCGGATTTACTTGGAAATGAACGCGAAATAGATGTCTTACTAACTAGTTTTGTTAATACTATATTAATTCAGATTGCCATTGAATGCAAAGATCATTCAAGCAGAATAAGTGTAGACAAAATTGAAGGCTTTAAAGGAAAATGCGAGTTCATACCAAATATAAATAAGCTTATTTTTGTTTCTAAGTCAGGTTTTCAAAAAGCAGCTATTACCAAAGCAAAAGCATATGGTATTGACCTGTTTAGGTTAGAGGAGATTAATGAGCTATCCGTAATTGATTGGTTTTCAATTTTCCGAGTCCAGCCAATGAGAATTTCTAGGAAAATAACTCAACTTATAATTGATTTTGATTCAAATCCAATAGATGATTATCTACCTACTGACATTGTGGTAATTGAAAATGGACAATAACTAAAACACTATTGCAACTTGTACAAGATATTATTGATGTCTCAATTCCAAGGAAAAGGTTTAGATCCACAATTGAAGGAGAAACATTATCTGACTCTGAAAAATATTTAGCATCCATAAACTTATTAAATTCATATATAATAAGAGGTGAAATCAAAAGCATAATTTATTCTATAACTGTGGAAGTAACAGACTTATATACTCACCAATCCAGTGAGATAAGCGCTGGTGTTTATCAAGATCATTCAAAGAATCTGTCAATACCGACCTACACTGTTGCTTCAGAGGATGGGAACATATTTACTGCAGTACTTAAGGAAAATGGACAAACTCATTTATATGTGCGGTTATCTCCGATTGAATCTGAGATAGAAGGGGTGAGCATTATAAAATTAGCTACAATAAATACAAAATAACTGCAGACAACATAGGCTCACCACCAGCAGGGGCAACTGCATAAGAAATGATATCCTTATATTTGGAAGCTAAAGCACCTGCACAGATTTTTGCGAATGAGATACCCGACATGTGGCTTGGGGCCTTGCTTAATGCGTCTGGGAACTATTCAACTGAAAAGATAAAATCTTGATTGGACATGACTTTTAAAAATACAAAACAGAAGTGAGTAAAGCTGATAAACAATGTCCTAATTGCGATAATATATCTCTTAGTAAAGGGTTATTTGATACTTATGGAAATGGTCGATGTTCAGAATGTCATGGTTCTGGACATGATGCGCATGCAGAATTTCTGGTAGGAATGGCAACATTGGGTTTAGAAGGTACCAATTATCCTTGCAAATATTGCTCAGGAACTGGTCAGTGTCAAATGTGTGGGGGAAGTGGAAGAATATGGATTGAAGAGGTTGATGATTACGGGGAGAATAGGAATGAAAAAAGGTATAATAGTATCGAAGACAAAGGCACAGGAAGTTATTATGATTATAGTGACGATTATGATTATGGTGAGGATTATAATTCTTACTCACCTAATCCTATAGATCGTAAAGACAAGAAAGAGGAAGAAGATGATGAAAGAATTACAATTCATGAAATTCATATAAATGGAAAATTGCAAGAGAAATATTATACGATTAAAGGAGAAAGATATGAAGTCAATGACAAACGGTTACTTTCTAATTCTCGAGAATTTACTCATAACGGCGTGACTTTGATTTATATCACAGTAAATGGTAAAGAATTTCTTTTTGACATTAAATTTGAAAAAGATTGATCTCGCATCATTTAAAATGTAATTAGCTATTGCAAATTGAGTGTCTTAGACAATGTTAGATATTAATTGGGGATAAGCAGTTAAGTGAAATTCATAACAACGGCTTATATGAAATGCCGGTTAATCCAGTTAGTCAAACTATCTGGCTTTTACTTATCTTAGTGCAGGGTGAAAGTTTATTTAATTTTGTATATATGAATTTTACGCCGGCATAAATCGTAAGGGTGCTGAAATTCTTCTCTGAAAAAAAAAATAGCCGAGACATCAACCCCTATCATAATCTCAATCCCGGCTAAACTGTATGATTTGAACTTACTATGTCATTCTACCACTACCCTCTTCGTGTAAAATTTATCATGAGACTGGACCTGCAAATTGTAAACTCCTGATACAAGATGCGCCACATTGATTTGATGGCTCTTTAAATGGTCCGGCTGATCCTCAGATTGCATTAATTGACCAAAGTCATAAAACAACCTATAACTCACCTTCGGCGACCAGCGGAAAAACCTAATTTTGTGTTCAAAGCAAGAACACAGCCTTTCGGTATTAACATTGACATGGGTAGCCCTTGACGATAACGATAAACTTATTCCTGTCTATTTTTCTTTAGAAGATAATCAGGAAAGGAATCTTCAAAAATTCGCTTTTCAAGAAAGAGCTGTTTATAGAGATCTAGTTTTGTAAAAGAATCAAAATTGATCTGATTCATTTCTTCGGCATCAGCGATATAATCTCTCCAAGTCTGGATATGAATTATATCTTGGTTGTCAAATAACAGTTTTGCAAGTTCCAACTCTGATACTGAAGCTCTTAATAATTCAGCCCATTTTTCAAAACCAGCGATCTTTGCAATCACGTGTTGAGCATTCATGAGGCTAAAATTATCCTCATTAAGATCGAAATCACAAACTATTGAGTCTATGTCGAAGTACTTTGGAGTGTATTCACATAGAAAGTCATGAATACCTTCATCAAAGTATGACTTCTTCGTTTTGAAATCTCTGTAAAGGTTCTTTGCCTGGAGCTTGAAATAGTCAATTGTATTCATAATATAATCCTTTTGATTCCAAGTTTATTATCCTAGATTTTGCGTTCGTAAACTTAGTCCGGATAATAAGCCTAGAAGGTTATATTATCTATGAATTGGTTGATGAAATCTTTGCACGAACGAGCAGGCGAACCAATAAGCACCTTTAATACTATAGGCCAAATATAGCCATTTCAATTGAATTGTACATTGTTTTATGTAGTAGCGGCCTTAGCTAACATATTCTAGCCACCTGTAGCGTCTTTTACTTTGATATGAAATAACCTAACTTAGCAATCAAACCACGCACATAGCCATTCGATAGGCATCCTGTCGTATATAACCCTGGACGTTAAACAATATTGAAATATGCAAAATTTATAAAATAAATTTCTAAAAATGTCTAACTTTTTAAATATTAATCTTGATAAGAAAATTACCGGAAAATTTCTTATTAAGCATATCATTTTTTCAGCTTTTTGGATAGCTGGAATTCTGATTTTTATATTCCGTATAGATGCGGTAATAATGGGTACTTATGGTGAAAATCTTAAATGGCTTATAGTGAGTATTCCAACATTTTATTTATTATTACTTCTGTTGTATTTTGTATTTTTAAAATGGTATTATATAGTTGCATTTTTTATCTACCCTCTTTTGATGATATTTTGGTTTATCCCAAAAACTGTTTTAAGCATAGGCAAAGTGTATTTATTCGGCAGTTATCTAAGTTCAATATTTATAAGATTAAAAAATTATAAATTATTTTTATTTAATTTATTTTTATATATATTTTCAACTATATTTCTATTAACACTACATAGTGATTGGAGTAAATGGCTGGCAATAGGTGTAGCATCATACTTTTATCTAATCTACATTTTAAGATTTTTAAGAAAAGCCTTCAAATTGCCTTCATTGTTTGGAGAAAATATTGAAAAATATGTTAGGCAATTTGTCGATACAAATTCTCCTAAAAATTCTCTGATTATTTCATCATATGTTGTGCAAAAGGAAGATGAAAAACTGGAAATAGAGGTGCGACGTGAAAAACAAATTAGGAGATCAGTGCTAGCAAAATATGCTTTAGAATTATTGAGCAAGCGCTTAAATGGCTATCGAGGACGACAAGCTTATATTGTTTCATGGATATTCGGGTCATTAGTGTTTCTATTTTTCTCAATTATTTTCTTTTGGTTTTTAAATTTCCAATTGTATAGGATTGACATAACAAACTTTGAATATATTGGACATTATCCATCTTTTGATTTTCTCTACTATACATTGAAAACAATAACCTTCAGTGATATTGATTTAGTAAAACCGAAAAGTGTATTAGCAAGAATTAGTGAAACCAGTTCATTTTTTACTATTGGAATATTTGCTTTGGTTATAGTCGTTTCAATATTGCTATCTTTAAAACAGGATAAGATGATTGAAAATGTAAGATTGACAACTGAAATGTTTGAACATGAAAACTTGAACTTATCAAAATATATGCAAGATGAATTCGGAATGGAAATTACATCGGCAATGAAGGAGGTTAAAAATATAGATGAATCATTTAAAAATTTGAAAGCCTTTGTAGATAAAATATTTTAAATACTTCTTTTATTTAAAGCTCATTATCTAAAACATGATTTCGAGAATTCTGAGATCAATTGCATTATGTCTTCACTGTCAATAGCCAGGACCGTAATACAAAAATTAAGTTTACTTCCTCAACAAACATGATACTTGAAACTCCTCGCCAAAAAAATCTAGCCGAGACATCAACCCACTTCAAGAATCTCAATCCCGGCTAAACTGTATGTTTTGATCTTACTATGTCATTCTATCACAACCCTTTTCGTGAGCATTTATCATAAGACAGGAACTGCAAATTGTACATTCCCCGGAGAAAAATTTGACACGTTAATTTGATGCCTGTTTGCATTGGAAGACAGAGCCTCAGATTGAACTAATCTACCTAAAGCATCGTAAAACCTGTGATGCGAATGACATAAGACTTTCAACTCTCATGAGAATTATTAGTATTTGTTATCATTTTTTAAAATATGGATTGCCCGATAGATCCTGGCTCACCAGTTTGGTAAAAAATTCAATGCCAGCATCAGAGTGCAATTGATTGTTTTGCACAAACAACCAGCGCACATTCGGACAACCGCTCAGGGTTTTAAGATCGGTGATCCGGTTGTTGGAAACATCCAGCCGTTCGACTTGCGCTCCCTGCAAATCGCTCATGTCAGCGAGTCCGCAGTCGACCAGATATAAATCGCCTAATTTTGGAAATCGCGAAAAAAGTGCCAGGTCAGGTATTTTTTTACCTGAAAAGCGCAGCGCTGTCACATGGCCTTTTTGCACACAGGTGCGAAAACCTGCAGCATTTTCCATCATATGCCAGTGTTCCGAAAATGTCGCATCCTGCAAAGTAAGACCTGCGTTTGCAGCGATCTGCGTGAGTGCATCCTTTTCAGTTGCATCCAGCCTTGAAAAGTCGTAGTCGTACTGACCCGGTGACGCTTTACCGCGCCCCATTTCCATAGCAAAACCTACTGCATAAAAACCAATGCCCAACGCGCAAAACCCCATCGAAATGAGCGCCAGTATTTTGTGATCGCCGAAGCCTTTGATCGCCCACCAGCTTGCCAGCAAGTACAGCAAGAATGCACCTCCCAATAGAGGAATAGCGCCCCAGTCGGGAAGTTTTTTAAGCAAAGAATTCGGAGTCGTGATCCCGATAGTGAATGTTTAGTTTGGTCGTTATGCCCAGTGCATCCAGTAGAAAATCTGTAAATTTGATTTGTGAAAATTTATGTTGATACTTCAGTCTTTGGCGGATGCTTTGATCCGGAATTTGAAGTATGGTCAAATCGATTAATCGATCATTTCATTTCTGGTAAGTACAATGCAGTCATATCAGAGGTATCTCAGTTTGAACTTAATTTAGCACCTCCGCAAGTGAAGAAAATTCTGAAAACAATTCCTGAGCAACATCTGGAAATTGTAAAACTTACTGATGAAGCAAGGCAGCTATCAGAATACTATCTCCAATCAAAAATCGTTAACAGAAGATCATTATCAGATACACAACACATTGCCATTGCCACAGTCCAGAATGTTGACCTTCTAGTGAGCTGGAATTTCAAACATATTGTTAACTTTGACAAGATACGATTGTATAATTCAGTTAACATCAAATATGGATTCCGTATGTTGGAAATCAGAAATCCAAGAGACCTAACCGATGAAAAATAAAAAGAAAAAGGTTTTTGATGCGGTTCAAATGGTTAGAGACATTCGGGATGCTCATTACCGACAAAAGACTGATCCAAACTTTGATCCAAAGGAACTTCAAAGGATTAAGGAAAAATGGACTAAACTTTTGAAGGAACAAGAAAAGATAACAGCCAAAGAATCAAAATTGGCATAATGGTCCCGCAAAAATGCTAATAGTTTTTTAAAATCTGGCCATGTCAAAAATTTAGCCTCGACATCAACCCTGATTGGAATCTCATTCCCGGCTAAACTGTACTACTTGAACTTATTACGTCACTCTATCACAACACGCTTTGTGAAAATCTTATCATATGACAGTACCTGCAAGTTGTACATTCCCGGTGTAAAATGTCACACCTTAATTTGATGCCCATTTGCATTGGAAGGAGCTTTAGCCAATGGCGGATAAAACAGGCGGATAAAACTTTACCAAACGCCTTCGCCCCACACTCATCCTTGGCTCGGCTATGGCGGTCAAAGACAGATTTATATCTTGAATCAGATTAAGGCTATAAGAAGTTAAAACTACTGAGCCGCAACTACCCATACCCTTGATCGTTCGTTACAGGCAATAGGGCTCACAAAATTTCCCTGGACAAAAAACTAAGTGACCAGACAACAAACCATATTCCTACATGCTTTTTATTGCGGCAGACGTTTGCACAAAAACCGACAAGTAATGTACCTTTACGAAGCTAATTCAGAAAAATTATATGAATACGTTACGATATAGTTTTCTGCTACTAATACTCATGATAAGTGTAAAGACATTTGGCCAAAATACAGTTCCGCAACACTTAAATATGAAGGAAAAAATAGGCTGGATACCATTTGATAAAAGTTTAGACAATTCAAACTTCAAAGTATGCGATGAATTGAATATAGAGGAGTATTACCAGGTCAATCCATCATACGGAGAAGGGATGTCAAGTATCAGGAAATACATCTTCCCTCACCAAAAGGTACTGGAATCACTTTGTGAAAAAGACGGATATGTAATAGTGCGATTTGTGATTAATTGCCTGGGACAAACGGATCGTTACAGGACTAAATTCATGTCATTGAATTATACAAATGAAAATAGCGTAAACGCTGAATTGCAGAAAGCAATTATCCAATTGACGCGTAACATGGGAAACTGGACCCCTGGCCAATACGATGGTAAAGCGTACGATTGCTATCAACATCTGAAATTTCTTTTTAAAAATTCCCAACTCGTTGATGTTTTGTTTTAGATGATTAGAACATATTTCCTGACACTGGTGAACCTTTTTGCAATTGGTATCACTTTTATGATATCCTGTAAAATACCCGAACAAAATATACAGGCTATAGACATAACACAGAAGTTACTGGACTCTCTGTCGGCATACCCACAAGTTTCCATGCAAAGCGATTTGTATTATAAATTGGTTTTGGAAAAATATCCCAATACGCAAGAAGCATACATGAGCCGCTCAGTGGCTTATAATAAAGCGGGCGAACATGCCACCGGTTTTGCTATGCTCAACAGGGCAGTGGAATTAGTCCCTATACAAAATCTTGACTATCGGACTTTTGTAAAACTATATATGATGCACGATTATGAAGGGGCCTTGCAAGATTGCCTGCGATTAGATTCATTAACCTCTTATTCCAAACCGGGAGTATGGGGCGAGGATATGGACATGGTGATAGGGTTGTGCTACCTGCAATTAAACGATTTTCAGCATGCCAGAATACGGTTATCAAATTCAATAAAGGAAGTCACAAAAAGAAGTGGAAAGCAATGGAATTCGTCACGTGCTTTTTTGTATCTCGGAATTACGCTTATGAAAGAAAAAGCGTATTCAGAAGCCATTCAGGTTTTAGATGAATTAATTCAACTGAACCCAAATTATGCGGAAGCTTATTATTATAAAGCTCAATGTTTTAGCGCGCAGAAAGATTTAATAAATGCCGAAGCAACTTTAGTAAAATGCAGGCAGGTTTTTGAAAAGTATGGTGCTGAAAGAAATCCTTATTTTGAATTGCCTTATCAAATTTATCCATCAATGTTATCCGGGGGACAATAAACTGTGTGCGCCGTCAAGCTTGTAACAGTAGCTACCTGCAAATTTTTGCGTGTTAGCGATCAAATGCATAACCTGACAAGGCAATAAACTGCAAGTAGCTGCAAAGTGTTTTCACCAATTTGAATTTGTTATCATTTTTTAGAAAATGGATTGCCCGATAGATCCTGGCTCACCAATTTGGTAAACAATTCAATGCCGGCATCAGAGTGCAATTGATTGTTTTGCACAAACAACCAGCGCACATTCGGACAACCGCTCAGGGTTTTAAGATCGGTGATCCGGTTGTTGGAAACAACCAGCCGTTCGACTTGCGCTCCCTGCAAATCACTCATGTCAGCGAGTCCGCAGTCGACCAGATATAAATCGCCTAATTTTGGAAATCGCGAAAAAAGTGCCAGGTCAGGTATTTTTTTACCTGAAAAGCGGAGCGCTGTCACATGGCCTTTTTGTACACAGGTGCGAAAACCTGCAGCATCATCCATCATGTGCCAGTGTTCCGAAAATGTCGCATCCTGCAACGTAAGACCTGCGTTTGCAGCGATCTGCGTGAGTGCATCCTTTTCAGTTGCATCCAGCCGTGAAAAGTCGTAGTCGTACTGACCCGGTGACGCTTTACCACGCCCTATTTCCATAGCAAAACCAACTGCATAAAATCCTATTCCCAACGTGCAAAACCCCATCGAAATGAGAGCCAGTATTTTGTGGTCGCCGAAGCCTTTGATCGCCCACCAGCCTGCCAGCAGGTACAGCACGAATACAACTCCCAAAAGAGGAATAGCGCCCCAGTCGGGAAGTTTTTTAAGCAAAGAATTCGGGGTCGTGATCCCGATAGTGAATGCGTAGCCAAGGAAAAACGTCAGCGCGACAGAGAGCAGAAGGCTTTTGTAAACCATTATTATCGTTGTAATTGAATTAATAATATCTATTTAAAAAGTAACGCCCGATTCGTTACAACTTTTACACTGTCCGTTTTTTGGAAATTTCGCCGGATCGACCCCTTCTATCCGGTGTTGCAAAGTATAGGCATGTTTCGCATCGCAACTGCAACCGGCATTGCTGTTGAGTATCCGAAAGGTAGCCGGATCGGCGCCCTCAATAGGCGTACCGTTGATAAAAACCTGTCGGTTGTCTTTAGCGTAAAATTCGTCGATCAATTGAAAAGAAGCCGGATCAGCTCCTGCAATGACTACAGCATGGTTAAAACAATGTTTATCGTCCTTGCTGTATGGTGCCTGGAGGACCTGAAAAGTGGCCGGATCAGCGCCTTCTATGATCTCGCTGTTCAGGTACACGTGGTGCGCATCTTTCGAATAACCCTGGGTCAGCACCTGGTAGGTAAACTGGTCGGCGCCTTCCACCTCATTCATTTCAAAGTATACGTGTTTTACATCTGCGGCGGTGTTGGGACCTATGATATGCAGGGTCGCAGCGTCCGCGTCCTTAAGCGGATACGTATTGTACCAACCATTGCGGCTATCCTTATAATAGTTAGAGCCTTGCTGACCGACCTCGGCAAAATGAACAGGATCGTCGGAAAACACATCGCTGCCGTAAAACACATGCGTCGAATCTTTTATGAAGTCCCGACCCACTATTTCCAGATGCGCTACGTCCCTGGTGATTTCCTGCGCCATGTAATAAACTGCATTTTTATCCCTGCTATACTGTTGGCAGAGATATTCGAAACTCGGCAGATCGACGCCTTCGATTTTTGTATCCGCCCAAAAAACGCTTTTATCATCGAAGCCGTAATAAGCGGTCTCCCCTTTATTTGTCTTACTGCTCAGTTCGCGTTCTGCAAAGGTCCTGGCATCCGCGCCGAACACTTCTTTAACGCTGTAATCCATGCCGGTCGACGATTTGTACCAGACTTTATCCTTTCGGACATGATAGCCATTGTTGCTGAAAAGACCGGGCTTCCCATCGCCACCGCAGCCGAAAAGTGTAGATAAAAAACCCAAAATCATTAGTTTACGAAGCATATAAATAGTTGAGAAACGAGGATTTGGTTTGACTGACCAACTCGCCTGTCTGCAAATTAAAACCTTTGATCGAACTATTGGAAGGCGTGTCGACTTAAAAGGAAGTCAGTGTATAGTTAACACCATTGAATCGCCACAGCCCATAGACTTGATCGTTATATCCAATGTTTAGACTACAGATTTAAGGAATTTTTTAAGCTAAAAAGTCCTTCTTTTTTCATATTTTAGATGGGTGAAAAGAAATAGAGAATCAGGACTGGACTTCATCATTGACCAATTCAAAAATGTATTCTGGTGTGCCCGGAAACTTGGTTGCGTTTGCATGTAAAATTTCATTCCAACGCGGACATGAAGGGAATGTCTCATTTCTATCAAAATCAAAACTTATCGAGCACTACGAAAAAACATTAGGTGCGATCCATTTTGGTGGAAGACTAATGATAATAGAAACTCAAACAGCTTTGAAACTCATCAATAAGTACTTTCAAAACGAATAGTATGAAAAAGAATGGAAAGGAATTAAATGTAGATTATATTGGTGGGGAACCGCCATTGACTCTGGCTGAAGAACAAGAGCTTAACGAATACTTTAAAAAGAAGAAATCGACCGAGCCAAAATCAACAAAAACAAAAACTCAAAAGTCCAATAAGAAATCAAAAGTCGGTGCTTAAACAGTAACCATTCACACTGCGCACAACATAGATAATAGACAATGATGGTTAAATATTCCTTTCACTTCGAAAGCTCAAATCCAAATAACATCGTGCGGCCTACCTGATCCCTGCAATCCTGCACCCCATCGGGGCATGTGGTATAGACTCCACCTCGTGTAAGTGTGGATTCAGGTCCTGTGATATGCCCGGTGGCTACGGGACATATAGCTTGTCCCATCATAAACACAACAAATATTTTTATTCCAAGACATGTAGGATCGTTGGAGGAATTGGATTGCTCTAAGCCGAACCGTGTATTCGGATCTGTGCTGTGCTGGTATATCAGGCTGTGGTTACTCCCATAACAATTATCAACACCTGTGTCCCAGTGCTTCTGTGTAAAGGTTTGTGACCAGGATCCATGCGCCTCAACGGTAAAAGAAGCGGGAGGATCTATCACACAGTGATTCTGCCCCAGCACAAAGGTCACAGCACTGTCAGTACTATTCTGCAAGGAAAGAGTTGTCTCATATGAAAGTAAAGACGGACTTATCTCCAGTTCAGGGAAGGTTGGTTGAAATTTCGGGTTTTGAGCATATAGCTTCAGGCTCAACAGTAGAAATAAAGCAAGCCCTTTGAATTTCATCGATGTGTTCATATGTATTACTATTTAGTTGGTTTCGAGGTATCTGAAAATACAATGTAGTGAAAAAATATGTACGTGGTGAATGTATAAAAACGCAAGACCGAGAAGTTGGTAATTGGGGATATCGGGTATATTTTAAATCTTTGTTTTAACTTAAGGAAGATGAAAAGATTTTATCTATTTCCCATAATCATTTTATTTATTTATTCCGGTGCTTTCGCTCAGGAAAAATCAAAAATGGATCATCAGCTTCATGTATTTCAGCTCATTACAAATGTGATGGTCATCGACGGTACGAATACACCTGCCAGAAAGGCATCTGTCCGGATAATGGAAGATAGGATTGAAGCTGTTGGTGACTTAACAGCCAATCCCGAAGATAATATTGTCGATGGTGATGGCTTTGTGCTGACACCCGGGTTCATAGATACACATAGCCATCTGGCATTTCCAAAATACACTGAAGCAAATACACTGGATTGTATTCATACACCTGCGCTCTTTGAGTGTCTCCAAATATTTTGGCATCTCAAATGTTTATTTAGCACTGCCACCTTTCATCGTGCGGTCCGTTTTATCGAATCAACCCCACGTCGCCCTTTTCCACAATGGTATCGATATGGCCAGTGGTTAAAACATCATAACTCAATACCCAGGTATAAACCCCCTGAATCGCAGGTTTTCCATTTACCAGGCCATCCCATGGAACGAAAGGATAATCGGAGGTGGCATATACTTTATCGCCCCAGCGATCGAATATTTCAAACTGATGAAAATGAATATTGAAATGTTCGCATTTCATAAAGACTTCAAAGGAATCGTTGATATCGTCACCATTGGGTGAAAAAGCGGTAGGTGCATAATATTTACATTTACATTCCGAGCTCAGGACAGTCTGATAAAAAGGGAAAGTCCCGCAGGCATTTGTAACTGTAGCCTGGTATTCACCAGGGGTAGTGATGGGGTGTTCGGCACCTGTGAATCCATCGCTCCATTCGTATGTTCCGGGCATATCGGCGAGACTAATGGTAAGTGAGCGATTTTTACAGAGTATAGCGTCAGGAGGGTTGGATTGCCAATCGGGCAGTTTGAATACATGCACAGTATCGTATAGGTAACAGGTGCCCATATTGGCTTTTACCATATAATCACCAGTTTCATTGACCTGAATTATCGAATCCCTGTCACCGTTGTTCCAGAAATAATTAACCGCACCGGGAAAAGAAGTACCCAACCGGATAGGTTGGTCATCGCAAATAAAAAGAGTGTCCGGTAACGGGTTGAAAGGAATAACAAATACATCATCAAAGTACATGTAGTTGAAATAATAAGGCATGCCCGGCGAATTAGTTTCAAGACGAATCTGCCAGGGCTGAGCAAAATTCCCAACACGAAGAATACTATCGCCCCTCACGCCAGTGAAGCATGCACTCAGCCGGGTCCAGTTGGCAGTATCTTTTATCACTTCGCCGGAATTCTGGAAAGCTATGACGGAAAAAGTGTCTTCCACAAACGCCATCCCGACTGCGTCCGTAAACGTTTGGACGCCATTAAGGTTACAATCCTCATCAGGAGCCACATACAAACCAATACTATACTGTTGGCCCTGCTTCAGTGGCTCAATTAATTTAACCTGTAATATTTCGTTATGACCGTTGTTCAGGACCAATGCGCCCGCAAAGCCGGTGCCACTATGGGGTTGTAAATATTCGCATCGGTGAGGGTGCGGCACCCGCTGGTTGAGGTTGTTGGAACATTCGTTGAACAAATCCGGGGAGAGGTAAGATGCTTCCCACGGATAGGCCAGGTTCAATTGATTACTGCTATCAATACAAGCTGTCAGATCGTCGAAGCCGGGATTGGGCACCAGGTTTTGCGCTGACAAAGAATGGAAGAAAAACAAACATCCAAATACAAACAAACCACATTTTTGCATCGCTGTAAATGTAGTCATTCGGCTGATAATGAGTCTTGAGTTCATTGATGCCATCAGGAACCATCCGCGGCATTTATCACTCCCATGAAGATCTGTCTATTGAATTTTAAATCTGTACTAAGAGAAGGGCCGGGGGTGAGTTGTACTAAGAATCTTAACCTGAAGATTATTATCTTGAAACAGATTAAGGCTATCCGGAAGTTAATACCATTGAGTCGCCACTGCCCATGGGTTTGATCGTTATAGTCAATGGTCAGTTGATCTTGCATTGAATTTGATTTATCTTTACATAAAAATTTCTTGATATGGGTGCAATGGTTATAAAAGCAGACAATCGAAGTCGTAAGCTTCTTAAGGAACTTGCCGAACAACTAGGAGCTCAAGTTACAGACATCAAGGATGACCAGTACGAAGATTTTCTATTTGGCCAGATCATGAACTCTGAAAAAACGGGCAAAACTGTATCAAGGGCAAAGATCATTAATAAGCTTAATTCGAAATGATTGTCGAATTTGATAAGTCCTTTGAAAAATGCCTATCCAATATTTCTGAGTCGATCGTCCTAAAGAAAGTCGAACAAACCATATTAAAAGCAGAAAATGCGAAAACAATCCAAGAGATACCTTCTACGAAAAAATTAACAGGTTACAAGAATTATTACAGAATTAAGATAGGAGATTATCGAATTGGTTAATATGGTAACTGCCGGATGGGGTTCCGTACGCGTAAGCTATATTGCTGACTACGGCAACTCCGTTATTGCATATTCCGAAGGCAGCATCCTGATACCACACGCTTCCCGGTATTCATTTATTTCTGATATTGATGATACCTTTTTGATTTCACATTCTTCTAATCTGCGCAAGCGTCTTTTTATACTTTTTACAAAGAATGCTCAAAGCCGCAAACCATTTGATGGCGTGGTGAAACATTACCAACTACTCGCAAAAACAGGTGCCACTAATGATACACCTAATCCTTTTTTTTATGTCAGCAGCAGTGAATGGAATTTGTTCGATTACATAACGGAATTTTGCAGGAAGAACGAATTGCCACAGGGAGTTTTCCTGCTTAGTCAAATGAAACAATTTAAGGATTTACTAAAAACAGGGCAGGGTAAACATGCTGAAAAATATGTGCGTATAGTACGTATTTTAAAAGCCTTTCCCCACCATACATATGTTTTGCTTGGTGATGACTCCCAGCAGGATCCTGAAATTTATGCCTCCATTGTAAGAGATTTCCCCGGAAAAATATTTGCAGTTTACCTGAGACGCATACTTCAGAAAAATGAATCAGCTACAAGAAGGTTCATTGAGCAAATAGAAACATCAGGAGTACATTGTTCATATTTTATTCATACTGCGGAAGCAATTGCTCATTCACAAAAGATTGGACTGATCGTATGACGGTAAAATTAAAATCCAATGATGGAATTGAAAATAAACGACGTCATTTGTTTAGTACCCAAATGATAACAACACCTTTTGAGAATACCGCGAGCCTTCGAATATTACGGGCTTTGCAAAATAAAACATCAGCTAACATCCGCTACAGGCAATGGCGGATAACTCTTCGCCGAAAGTCAGTATCTTGAAACAGATTAAGGCAATCCGGAAGTTAAAATTGAGCTGCAACTGTCCATAGTTTTGATCGTTATAAAATTTAATTGCTACGCCAATCATCATACCCGTAAAAAAAACCTTCAACCATGTACATCAAAACTTTTCTGATCACAATCCTCTTCGGAACCTCCCTAATAGGAAGTTGCCAGGTCAAAGAAGAAAAAGCCGAAAGAGTAGTCGAATATGATCGGTTCCCCGAAAGGAAGTATGAAGCCATAGTTGAGGAGGAATATCAGTCTACAAATTCTCTTAGATATGATCTGCTAATGAGTCTTATAAAAGAATGTGGATCACTGACTACAACTGACAGGTATAAGGAAATGGATCTGTCAATCAAGCGCATGGACTGTGAAGGGCATCAAAGAGCGTGTGATCATGTTCTGAATTTAATGAACCTCATAATTGAATGGATACTGGAGAAAAATGAAACCAGTACTGAGGCAGAGGCAATTCACAAGGTGCTTATTGAAGGAAAAAAGAAACGGCTCATTGAGCTTACATTAAATGACCATTTGATTAAATATCAGAATATAGAAGGATTGAAATCAGCAGCCAGAAGCCGGAAGACTGATGTTTTTATTAAAGAAATCACCAACACCGGTATTCTTTTAACAGACAGCATTGGAACAGCAACACTCAGGGAAGTAAAGAATTTTACGTATACGATCAAGGATTGGGTTGTGGAAAATGAGATTGTGGCGTTGAAGATGGTGATGTATAAATAGTTGCCGCATTGGATATGAATGTCGTTTCGGCTAAGACTAAGGACAAGTGTCTGGATTCCCGCAATGAATATTTCTAAAAGAGCAACATTATAATTTAAGGCCATGACAACATTCAAAATGATAAGATTACTTTTCGTCATGACAACTATTAGGGCATTAATCTCATGTTCGCCGACAGACCCAGAATTTGACGCAGATGGTGACATCGCAAGTGGAAAAATCAATTTGATTTCATATGGACTTGAATTACGTATGCCACCACACCTTTCAAAATTTGACAGACAGCTAGACAGCTTACAAAATATTTATGGCTTTGATTACGAAAACCGGGGCTGCGTGGTAGATTCTGTTTCGCTCATAAAAATGAAAGAATACAATGCGAAAGTTATTACACATCTAGCAAAGCTGAATGGTGTAAACTGGTATGAAAAATATCAAAGACAGGCAGACTCACTTTATAATTCAATAGTCACTAACCAAGATACACTTAAGTGATAATAACGCAGGCTCAGGCACAGATTATCGGCTGTCATCATGCCGACGGGAAGCCTTGATCAACAGCAGTCATGCCTGGAAGACAGTCCGAAAATCAACCGACAGAGCAAAAAATGAACAGACATAAATACATTGTGCCAATCTTAATTTGGACAGTATTTCTTAGCCTGACGTCTTGCTCAAATCATACTAGCAACAAGTCACTGACCGACAAAATCGTTGGAGACAATTCTTCTATTGCAATTCAAAAGACAAACACTGCTACAACAGACAGCCTGACTATACAGAATGATGGTCTGACAAAAATTTATACCCAGGCCATTGCAGAATTTATAAAAGCTGCTTATCAAAAGGACAAGACTACATTTGACACTTTGTATTTTGGAAAGCATATTTACGGACAACCTGACGATTTTCCTGACATCGAACTACCAGAGACAATTGAGAATACTCAAATCCGGCTTGTTAGCCCGGAAGTTGGACAAAAAAAACAGGCAGAAAGAAAATCCCTGGTTTATGTGAATATGATAGGCTGGGTTGAGAAAGAAAAAGCAGAGTTTGTACTATTGGTTTTCACAAAAGGTGGAGAACATCAGTATGATTATTTTATCAATTTTAACTACAGCAGTTCATCAGACAAATTTGAGTTGGACAAAATTGAGTTTGAAAATTATCTGCACAGCAACGGACAAAATCCCAAACGGATTACTATTTACAAAGACGGCCAATATGTTGGGGACAAATAAAATGCTCATGCTGGCAGTAAAGTTGTTCTCCCTTTCAATGTCGCAAAGTATATAAAGCTCCACCCAACCATTGGCAAGCGAAATCTCGTATACGTAATTGATGATTTCACAAAGCCCACCCTATGCGTTCATTCCTGCTCTATGCCCTCTTCTTCTGTATCCCAACATTTGCAATCGCTCAGTTGGAAGAAGGATCTTTCGCTCCTGATTTCACGCTGCAGGATTTGAATGGCAACACCTGGCATTTGTACGAATTGCTCGAATCGGGCAAACATATCATCCTTGATTTTTCAGCCACATGGTGCCATCCGTGTTGGAACTATCATGAGACAGGCTTGCTCAATGAAGCTTATACCCTCTATGGACCAGGCGGTACGGATGAATTAATGATCTTCATGATTGAAGGGGATGACCAAACCAATCTTGCATGTTTGTACGATTTGCCGGATTGCTCATTTTCAACACAGGGAAACTGGACGGCCGGGACATTATATCCGATCATCAATGATGATGTCATCGCCGATGTATATAAAATCCAGGGCTGGCCTACCCATTATCACATCTGTCCAAACAAACTGATCAATAATACCTCCCAACCGAATCTTGAAACGATCGACTACTTCCTGCACAGTTGTGCAGAACCTGTCGGACAACACAATGCCTCGATTGAAGTTTTTACAAGTTATGCAGGTGAATTTTGCCATTCCATTTCAACTACACCTTCTATAGAAGTTAAAAACCTGGGTCAGCAAAACATGGAGCGTGCAACGGCATCGTGCTTTGTAAACGGAGAACTTCGATCCACGACAACATGGGAAGGTCATGTCATTCCATTTGACACGTTCACCCTTTCCTTTCCGGAGATCACGATTGACGAAGCAGCCACTGTCCTCGTCCGCATCGACAGCGTGAATGGAGTCAACGATGACGACGTGACCAATAATGATGTATCAGTACAGTTTACATCTTCTCCTGCCAGTGTGCAAAACATTTTACAACTTGAATTGAAAACAAATTTTTTACCTGAAGGTGTGTATTGGGAGATGACCAATAGCGACAGTACTGTCCTGTATAAGGGAGGCAATCCGACTGTCATAGGCAAAGAGGACGATGGTGGTACTTACACACGTAGTAATACTGTCTATATCATTTCGATTCCGTTGCCGGGAGATGGATGTTATGCCTTCTCTGTGTATGATAGCAATGGTTCTAATGCGGGCGTTGATTATTATAAGATCACTGGCCCATCAGGAGAAGTGCTTGATCAGGCCGGATACGTTCCATTTTACAAACGCGAACTTTTTAATATCTATCAGGCCAACCATCCCATACCCAACAATGGGGCCATCAACAAAGTACATGGATTGCCAGCAGCTTTTTGCAGCCAGCAGACGTATTCATTTTCTATTGACTTGCTAAACCTGGGCGAAGCCAATATCACGCAAGCCGAAATAGAAATACTGGAAAACAATCAGCAGGTGTCCAATGTACCATGGTCAGGCGACATCAACCCTGGCGAACAAGCTACTATAGCATTTCCTTCCCTTACGTTCGATACAGGTAAGGATATTGTCATCCGAATCGTATCTGTCAACGGATCGACCGATACGTATGCATATCAAAATGAATGGACAATTAATCTGCCACACCAAATTTCGAAAGATGATGCGATCCTGATGAAGCTCAAACTTGATCCCTGGGCGTATGAGAATTATTGGCAACTGACTAATTCCTCGGGCGATGTTTTGTATTCTGGCGGAAATACAAAGGTGGGTCCTTACGGTGGTGGTTTGAGAAATGCTCTTTCAAGCGATCCGGGGGCGTATGCGCTTGGTGCTTTGGTGGAAGTTGAATTACAATTACCAGCGACCCATGATTGCTATTCATTTTTACTTGTAGATAGCTATGGCAATGGCCTATATTCAGGATCGTATGTAACATTTTCTGAAAAAGAGACAGGGAGGCAGATTTACAGTAAAGAGTATACCTATTATGTTCCTTTTGATGAAGAAGAAGTCCTGATTGAAGTCGATCCAACAACGGTCTCCATTCAACCTATATCCACCCTCGAAGAACTTGTAGTGTATCCTAATCCAGTTGACGGAGAATTACATGTGAGATTTGAAGCAAAACATACTATGCCACTTAGTGTATCTGTTATCAATTTAATGGGTGAAACTATCTTCGCATTACCTGAGGTAATCTCTTCTTCAGGTATTTTCAATTACACCATAGATCTCCCCGATCTGCCTGCGGGGGTGTATACATTGCATGTCGTCAGTGGAAATGAGTTTTGGACCCGGAAGATGGTGGTGACACAATAACTGAAGTATTTCCTTCTATGTAATCTGCTGATTATGGGGAAGAAAACATGATGAAACTATAATCTATGCAAGGCATTAAAAATTATGGAACTCCATGATTAAAAGAGTTAATAATTACGTCATATAACAAAAGCTACCCACCCTCAGAGTCGATGTCGACAGTTTTGTATCTTGAAACTGATTAAGGCTATCCGAAAGTTAACACCATTGAATCGCTACTTCCCATAGTCTTGGTCGTAAATGGCAATTTTACAAAGATGCTTAACAAATCAAATAGTAATAAGAAATTTAATGAAACTAATAACCACAATCACACTTCTCTTGATTGGACAAATAGCATTTGGACAAGGCATATTCAAAAAATTGATACCTTTTTGACTTCCTTTTATAATAATGGAAATCTCAATGAAAACGTATTAGTTGCTGAAAAAGGTAAAGTGATTTATAAAAAATCATTTGGTTTTTCAAATGACAGCACAAAAGAAATATTAAATGAAAATTCGATTTTCGAATTGGCATCAGTATCAAAACAATTTACAGCCATGGCAATTTGTAATACTTAAAGAAAAATGGAAATTGAATTGCGATGATAAAATGTCAACGTTTATTCCTGAACTTTCAAATTATGATAATATAACCCTGAGACATTTACTAAACCATACAATCGGACTGCCCGACTATATGGAAATAATGGACACTGTATTTGACAAAAATAAAATCGCTACCAATAATGACATCATCAATATATTTGCAAAACTTAAGCCACCTGTTTTATTTGCATCCAATACCTAATGGCAGTATAGCAATACTGGCTATGCACTATTAGCATCAATAATTGAAAGAGTATCTGGTATGTCATATGCAGAGTAATTAAGTAAAGCCATTTTCAAACCCTTAAGAATGACCAATACATTTGTTTACACTAGAAGATACGCACCTAAAATAATTGCTAATTATGCTTATAGTGACATGACGAGGATTTTCATTTTTTTCTTTCTATTATCCCACTTTTTTGCCTGTTCGCAAACTTCAGAGCAGGGACTTTTCATTTTTGACGTATATACACAAAAAACCACATGGCTGGATGAAAATGGCAGGGTCATCAGGGTTTTCGAAAAAGATCAAATTCCAAAGCTGAAGGCCGGACAACAAAAGGATCGTATCACTGAATTTTTTCTTCAAAATTATAAAATCCATCATTTTAAAATCGGGCACTTACCGGTCAGATACAATGATGCATGGAGATTTTATAATAGCAGAGGACAATGGATGTTTTCACTGGACACAGCTTACCTTGATATCTCACTCGCTTCAGACGGCTATTATCTCGCTACGGTAACGGATACTACAGACCGGAAGCAGTACATCTATATCGATCCTGCAGGAAAACTGCTTTTTCAGGGAAAGACTTTTACAAAAACTACAGAATTTCGAAACCATATCGCTTTTGCGGAAAAAAATAATATCTGGTATATCCTGAAAGCAAAAAACAATTCCTGTGTACCGATTGAAAACGAAGAGTTAGCATCCGTTTACGATATCAAAAGAAATACCGAATTATACAGCGTGGCAGCTTTGAAGACTTTACAAGGTGGCAAAAATGTTATCATTGATACAATGGCGCATATTATTTATTCGGCGTCAATGTGCAGTGACAATCCATTTGCATCAATAGCCAGCATTAATGATCAGCTCATCATTTGTGGACAAACAAAGAAAATATTTTTTTATGATATGCAGTGGAACGAATTGGCGGAACTTGAAGATGTATACGGTTTGGATGATTTAGGTGACGAACTTATACTATTAGAAATGCAAAATGGAGAGAAAAAGCTGTTTGATTTTAAAATGCATCCGGTCGTATTGAATGTGCCATCTCACTGGACCTATACCTACAGTGGTATTTCTCAACGGTTCATTGTTGCCAATGTGCAGGATACCATCACAGGTACAACATTCTTTGGGCTGTTTGACGGTAAAAGCAAAACAATTGTACACCAAATGGCTGAAGATAATTTTGGAGGCCTGATGGGTGACCGGATTATTTATTCGGACCTGAATGGAGGCAGGATCGAATTTACAGCACTCAAGAATCTGAAGGGAAATATCCTCTATGCAAAAAGGAATAAGGAGAAAATATATAATATTGCCATCGCCGGATATTTTCCAAAAACAGACATTGAGGGTTTAATGGTGGTACATGATGAGGATTTAAAAAAACTGTCAGAGTACGGACAAATTAAAACGCTTGAATTCCGTGATTGCCAGTTTGAAAAATTACCAGCCTGTATTTGTCAATTCAGAAATCTGAAAAGCCTGACAATAAAGACTTGTGAAAAACTGATCAGCCTGCCGGATTGCCTTGGAAAGCTACCCTATTTTGATGATTTACTTATTGAGGATTGCACAAGCCTTAAAACGCTTGAAGATTTTCTGCTGCATTTTCCCGGAAAGCTGGAGATCAATACAGATGGCCACTATTTCCATGAAGGATTTAACAAAATCATTGAAGAAAAATTGCCTAATATCAAACTCACTTCGTGGACCGACAATTGGTTTCTTAATAATCAGGATTGAACAGGCTATAACATAGATGCTAAAGGCAATGGCGGATAACCGTTTACTCGAAGATCATTACGGAATTTTCTCTTAAAAAAATAAATTTGAAAATAAATTTGCGAAACCGAAAAGTTGCGCATATATTTGCAATCGATTGGTTGCGCAAATAAATAAACAGACAAATGAGACGAGACATTTTCCAGGCCATAGCTGACCCAACACGCAGGGCCATTTTAGCTTTAATTGCAATTCAAGCATTAACGCCAAATGCAATGGCGGAAAAATTTGATATGAGCCGGCAAGCCGTATCAAAACATATTAAAGTATTACAGGAATGCGAATTGATTAAACCTGAGCAGTCTGGTAGAGAAATTTATTATCACTTCAATCCAAAAAAAATGCAGGAATTTGATAGTTGGTTGGTTCAATTCAGGAAAAACTGGGAAACTCAATTTAATCAACTTGACAATGTATTATCAACCATTAAAAAAAAGAAAAAATGACCCACAGTTTGCTATTCGATTTTACCGTAGACAAAGCAGCGAAAACGGTATTCATAATAAGGGAATTTGATGCTGACCTATCGCTGGTATGGGATGCATTTACCAAAGCAGAAATCCTTGACCAATGGTGGGCACCAAAACCGTTGGCTTCAAAAACCAAAGTAATGAACTTTGAAGTCGGTGGGCGAAGATTTTATTCGATGGTATGGCCTGAAGGACAAGAATATTGGGGAGTGGAAAAATACACTTTGATAAATCCCAAAACCAATATAAAATTGTTGGCTTCTATTACCGACAAAGACGAAAACATTAATGCCGAACTACCAACTTCAGAATGGGAATTGAATTTTAGTGCCCAAAATGGAATTACTAAAGTTAGTATTACAATTTACTTTGAATCACTTGAAGAATTGGAAAAAATGATAGAAATGGGCTTCAAAGAAGGTTTCACTATGACCATAAACGAATTAGAAAATCTATTATCAACATTAAATAAATAGAGCCATGAAAAAGTATACACTTAAATTTTTGACCGCATTCGTGATAGCGAGTCTTATGGGTTGTGGAGACTCTCAGCAGAATGCTCACAACAAGAATAACATTGATACAATTTCCTCTCAAACTATAACAAAAAAGACTGATATGATTTCTCAAAAAATAACACCTTGTCTTTGGGTTGATAAAGATGCGAAAGCAGTAGTAGATTATTACCTATCTATTTTCAAAGATGGTAAAATGAAAGAATATCGCCAATACAAGAATCCATCTCAGGGAAAAGAGCAAGGTGGTCAGGATAACTTCGAAACAGCGGTTATGGAAATTGGGGATATTGAATTTAGTATTTTAGCTGCAGGTCCATACTTCAAGTTTAATGAATCTGTTTCATTTGTTATTAATTGCAAAGACCAGGCAGAAGTAGATTATTATTGGGATGCTTTGACCGCAAACGGTGGAGAAGAAGGTTCTTGTGGGTGGTGTAAAGACAAATATGGTTTATCGTGGCAGGTTGTTCCGGTTGAATATTTTGACCTTATTAACAGCGATGATCCTAAAGTGAGAGAAAAGGCAATGGTGAATACATTTAAACAGAAAAAGTTAATCCTTTCAGAACTTAAATGAGTTAAATAATAATTGTTGGGATGAAGATATGTGTCCCATGGTAAAAAGTAAGTTGGTTACAATATTTAATGGACATGATGAATCATTAAAATTTAAAGCAGCATTTGCACTCATGCATGACTATGAATACCAATATGCATATGATTATTTGATGGAAAAAATGCAGGAAGTTGACAATTGGTTAGTCCAATTCAGGAAAACCTGGTAAACTCAATTTAATCAACTGGACAAAGTATTATCAACAATTAAAAAAAGAAAAAATGCCAAACAGTTTGCTATTTGATTTTACCGTAGACAAAGCAGCGAAAACGGTATTTATAACAAGAGAATTTGATGCTGACCTATCGCTGGTATGGGATGCATTTACCAAAGCAGAAATCCTTGACCAATGGGTGGCACCTAAACCCTGGACATCAAAAACAAAATTTATGGATTTTAAAGTTGGTGGACGAAGATTTTATGCGATGGTAAGTCCGGAAGGACTGGAGCGCTGGGCAATTCAGAAATACACGTCCATTACCCCAAAAACCAACTTCAAAATGTTTAATGTTTTTGCAGACAAAGATGAAAACCCTGAATTGCCGGGTTCTGAATGGAATTACACTTTCAGCGAACAAAACGGAAAGACAAAAGTCAGCATTACGATTTATAATGAATCGCTTGCCCGTATGGAGAAGATGATTGAAATGGGATTCACAGAAGGATACAAAGCATCAATGAACAATTTGGAAAACCTCTTGGTGAGTCTATCGCAAAAATGATTTTCGTTTTCAAGACGGCAGTCAAAACAAATAAGAACGTAATGAATTTAACATCCTGAAAAATAAAAATTATGGCCCTTATCAATCCACACATTAACTTCAACGGAAATGCCGAAGAAGCATTTACCTTTTACAAATCCGTATTTGGCGGAGAGTTTGCAAAGATTATTCGTTTCAAAGACATTGCAAGTCCTGAATTCCCGGTAGCGGAAAAAGAAGAAAATAAAATTATGCATATTGCTTTACCTATCGGTAAAAGTAGTATGTTGTTGGCAAATGATGTTCCGGAAATTTTTGGAAAAACAAACGAAAATGAGAACAGAAGTAAAATTGTAATAAGTGCAGAAAGTAAAGAAGAGGCGGACAAATTATATAATGGGCTTTCAGTGGGAGGACAACCAGAAGGACCTATTGGTGAAAGTCCCTGGGGTTCATATTTTGGTTGTTTTAGAGACAAATATGGTATTGAATGGATTGTGGAGTTTGACACAGAAAATAACAATTTGAAAGATTAATCTAACCATATATTTAACATTATGAAAAAGTTACAATTCAAAGTAAGCATCAAAGCACCTGTGGCCAAGGTTTATGATCTTATGCTTGGTAATAACAGTAAATCAACCTATGAGCAATGGACTGCATTGTTTAACCCGACATCGACCTATGAAGGAAGTTGGGACAAGGGGAATAAAATTCTATTTATTGGAGTAGATGAGAATGGAGAAAAGGGAGGTATGGTTTCCAGGATAGTTGAAAATATTCCCAACCGATTTGTCTCCGTTCAACATTATGGTCTTGTTAAAGCTGACGAGGAAATTACAGAAGGACCAGATGTGGAAAAATGGGCAAACGGATTTGAAAACTATACTTTCGAAGAAAACAATGGGACCACAACCGTTACAGTTGACTTAGACACCACTGAAGATTTTTTAAATTATATGAACGAGACCTACCCAAAAGCACTCGACAAGCTGAAAGAGATTTGTGAAAAATAACAATTTCAGGAATATCTTAAAAATACAAAGAAATAAACACAGCCTATAACATTGGCAAGAAACAGAAATACGATGAAAGAATTCATACTCGTACTTATTGCATTTTCTTCATTGAGTATGCTGAGAGGTCAGGATACAATCAAAGAGTTAGAATATATAATTAATCCTACATTAAAGGATTCTATTGATAAATATTCCAATACTGAAGGCAACGAGTATTATGGGAAATTTGAAATCAATTTATATGGCAATGACGAAGTCATTTTTAGCACTTCAGATCTGCCCAAAGCACCATTTGGACTAAATCGTGCAATACTATATAACGATAAACTTTCCCTACAAGGAACTTATGGAATAATTGGTATTGGCTATGAACTCCGGATAGATGGCAGCAATAGTAGATTGGAATTCTTGTGTTCGTTTCCTGAAAGTGTACTAAAAATGAATCTTTCAGACACACTTACGAATGAATTGAAAATGAATATCATTTCTCCACAGGTAATATTTACTAAACAGCCTGAGTTTGCACTTAAAGAAGAGATAACCGGTATTGTTCAGTTCATTACTCCTGAGTTTTATGTGTTTGAAGGAGAAGAACACCAGAAATGCAAATATGAAGTAAAGTCATATTTCAAGAGTAAAGTAATAAGTCGGACTTCCAGGTAAATGCCGATAACATACTTGGACGTTTTCAAAAATCAAATGGTATGACACTAAATATTCAACAAGAAGGGAAGACAAGTTTAGTTTCAAAGGAATGGGTGTTGATGAAGGTGTAAAACATATGATAAGCATAACAAATCAACATGGAACTATAGACTTTGAAGGAATGGAAAACACACCGATAAACGAAATGCAAATGAGAAAATCAAATAAAAAGACTTATAAAATTGATCATAACAAAAACTGGAAGAAAGGAATATTCGAGAAAAGTGAAAATATTAAAATAACGGTAACAAGAAAAATTAATTACGGCTAGCCACAAAACACACCGAAGAATACCTTAACTTCAAGGAATCACTTCTAAGAAGTGCAGTCGGTAGTCACCCTGTTGTCGTGTAGCGCTGACATTATGAGTGAATAACCAATAGCGAATATCAAAATTAATCGACTTGCCATTCTCCCCCGCACTACGCATATCGGTATGATACAGCAGACAGAATTGCTTATCCCTATAGTGGAGGATTTTTTGGATTCGGATTTGAGTAGTACGCCGCCTTCGTTTTAAGCTGTGGGCAACTCAGCGAACACTTATAAAACGCAACTATAGCTTCACGCAATGCGTAATTTCAAAAACGCAACACTGACACATTGAGAATCAGATGACAGGCCTATTTTGCATTGATTTTCGGAGAACTCACCCCCTTCCCCTCTCCTACGACTTGTTTTTCAATACGAAAATGAGTTTATTTAAGAGAGGGGTGATAAGAAATCGATATCATTTAACCATCCCTCTCTCCCATAGATTCTGTTTCACTACACCGTAAACATTATGAAGAGAGGGGACGGGAGTGGGTTACATTGAAAATTTTAGCTCTAAGATCACTATCTTGAAACAGATTAAGGCTTCCTGGTAAATGCTAACATTGAACCGTTACTGCCAATAGCCCTGATCGTCAGCGAATATTTTAGATACTTTCCTATGAAACTTTTACTCCTTTTATTCTCAACAATTATATTGTATTCTTCTTGTAAAAAGGATCCGGAAGACCCTATCATTACTGATCCTAAACCAATTATCTATTCTTTTCAGGGGGAAATCGGAGCTAACGCTAACTCCACAATTATTTCTATGGACAATAATTTATTGATTTGTGGAAATACGCCAGGCGGTATTTGCATTTTGAAAATATCAAAAACAGGGTCTCAGATCTGGAGAAAGGACTATAACACCGGAGACGGCAGTTCCGCTTCGGGTATAGCACAATCAGGCAATCAGGATGTCTTTATTTGCGGTTCCACGTACAGAAATGAAATTATCTCTAAAGCAGATGTACTCTTAATAAAGACTACTTCTAGTGGCGATACCCTTTGGACAAAGACGTATGGTGGCAGTAAAGATGATTTCGGTTCTTACATCATTTCTACGTTTGATGGAAACTTACTCATATGCGGGATCTCGAGAAATTCTACTTTCGATGCCTTCGGCAATATTTTTTTAATTAAGGTCGATACGAATGGTAACACTCTATGGACCAGAACATATGTAGAAGATCAGGAAATTCCTTTCCATGTATTGCAAACTCAAAATGGAGAATATCTCGTCACTGGCACTATTCATGATACAACTTCTATAAGAAAAATGTACCTGTTAAAAGTGGGTGATGATGGTATACAAAACTGGAGTAGAAAAATTGAATCCACCAGGGCGAGATGGGCCTTATCAACAGTTGAATTACCTAACGGTGAGCTTGCTACATGCGGATTGATCGATACTGATGGATTGGACCAAATTTCACTCGTGAAGACAGATGACAAGGGAAATGTGATTTGGGAAAAGGAGTATGGAGAAGATTATCTGTCCGAAAAGGGAAGCGCTATCCAGGTTAATGCCGATGGAACTTTCATTATTACCGGGCACTCATTTGAAAATCATTCAGGGCAAACGGGTATTGTTCTTTTAAAAGTCGATGAAAATGGGGATCAATTAATTAGAAAGGACTTTGGTTTTGCGTTCATCGACTATGGTAGGAACATTCTGAAGGACAACAATGATGACAATATCATCACTGGCCAATACAATGGAGGAATATTTATGACCAGGACGGATAATAATTGTGTTTTTAAATAATTAAATTGTTGAGTGAATTGATCAATGAATGACAATTAAAGACAGGTATGAGAAAAATAATTGCAACAATCAATATGACACTTGACGGGATTTTCGATCATACGGCAGGCCTGGCTGATGATGAAATACTTAAACATTATACGGAACTATTAGACCAGGCAGACTTGATTCTATATGGCAGAACAACGTATCAGCTTATGGAATTTTGGCGAACTATGTTAGAAAATCCTTCAGATAAAAAACCAATGAATGACTTTGCTATTGCTATAGACAAAATTCCAAAAATTGTCTTTTCACATACGCTGAAAGATGTAGATTGGGACAGCGCCAGATTGTCAGATCAGGCTATTGAAGAAGAAGTTTTAGAACTCAAGCAACAATCGGGTAACGACATTTTAGTTGGCAGCCGTAGTCTAATTTTACAGCTAATGAAACTTAATTTGATTGATGAATACCAACTTTGTGTTCACTCTGTTGTTGCAGGAAGCGGTTTGCCATTATTTGAAAATATAAACGACAGAACGATTCTTAAACTCATAAAGACTAAAACCGTTAGTAGTAATGCAGTAACACTTTACTATGAACCGGCAAATAGATAAAAAACTCAATGAAAATTTGCACATTGAAAAAATATTTCTCGCAAACGCAAGTTTTGATTTTTCTGACAATAATAATTTCTGGCATTGCCTGTAACGGATTAAGATTGATATGAAACTCTCTTCAAAAGCAGAAAACATCCTGGGTCAAATCAATACTAAAACTAAGTTAGGGGACTTACGGAAAATAGCCAAGGATATCAAAAAGGATCACGAACTGGCTATGGAATTATGGTCCACAGGGAAATTTTTGCCCAGGCAATTGGCCATCCTGATTATGGACAATAAGCTTCTTTCACAATATTTGATTAATAAGCTTGCCAAGGACATGCAGGATCACCCAATTCATGAGCGAAATCAACTCATGGACTGGTTGATGGCAAACCAACTTTCTAAAGACAAGAAAACTATAATGCTGATGGAATCGTGGGAAAACAGCCCTTCTTCACTTCAAAGGCGAATTTTTTGGTATTACCAGGCACGTTTGCGTTGGCTGGGACAAACACCTCCTCCAAATACTGGAGCATTGCTATCTGCCATTGAAAAACAAATAGAAACCGAAGAACCTGAAGTACAATGGGCAATGAATTTCACCGCAGGCTGGATTGGAATTTATGATAAAAAGTACCGAACACGCTGTATTGAAGTTGGGAAGAAAACGGGTCTTTATAAAGGCCAAATGGTATCCAAAGGGTGTACTCCCGATTATTTGCCAGAGTTCATTGCGATAGAAAGCAACAAAAGAAATTTATAATTAAGGGTGAGAAATTGACAGGCACGGCAGCTTGTGAATTAATTTTTAAAATTATCGCATATGAAAGTGATCATAAATATTAGAGGTCGCGGACATCAGAAAATTAGCTGAATGACAGGCATAGGAAAACTGACCTCCACAAACGATAAAGGAAACCAAAAACAAATGGGATAATTGTTCCATCACTATGAGCTGGAGAAATATTCATTTTTCTTGTCCGGGCGGTTGGAAAACGCCCCGACAAGAAAAATTAAAGAAGATTTGACTCAACACTAGACATTCGAATTCAGTGTGAAAAAATCAGTTGCAAATAATTGGGACGTTTTGCTACCATTATGACTTTCTGTAATTGCATTGATACGAGGGTCAATATATTTAAACGTCATTAGCGTTTATTATCTTTAATCAGATAAAGCTATTAGGTAAAAGCTCATAGTCCTGGTCGTTGACCTTACATTTAGCCACTACACAGACAAATTAATTAAAAGAAAATAAACAATGATATGTCAATAACAAATGAAACTGAGCTAATCGGAATGCAAAAAGCAAGTGAAGCTGTTGCTCATGTCCTAAAAGAAATGAGAAACTTTGCTCAGCCTGGTATGACGACTAAGCAACTAGATAACTATGGCGCTGCAATACTTTCGAAATTTGGTGCAAAATCTGCCCCCTATCTAGCCTACCGTTTTCCGGGTTGCACCTGTATAAGTGTAAACAATGAATTTTGTCACGGTATTCCTTCCGACAACAGAATACTGAAAGAAGGTGATTTAATTAATATAGATGTTTCTGCTGAGCTTAATGGTTTTTGGTCTGACAATGGAAGCTCATTTGTACTGGGTGAAGATGTCAACAAGCACCAAAAACTGATAGAAGCTTCAAAACAGATTTTGCATAAAGCAATCTATAGCATAAAAGGTGGTGTTCGCATTTCAGACATAGGATATCTGATTGAAACGGAGGCTAAGAAGCATGGCTACAAAGTCATAAAAAACTTAACCGGACACGGAATAGGCAGAAGCCTTCATGAAGAACCTGCCGAAATAGCAAATTACAGAAACCGGTATAACCTGACAAGATTTAGAAAAAACAGTGTGGTTGCCATCGAAACATTTATTTCAACAACTTCAACTTATGCTGAAACCCTCAGTGACGGCTGGACCATGGTGGGAAATAAAGGAGGCTTTATGGCTCAACACGAACATACCATAGTTGTTACTGACGGAAAACCAATTGTACTGACAGAAATGAATGAAATCTGGAATTAACAAAACCTGCAATGCCATGACGATAACGGGTAAGTCCTCTAAATTTCAAGAAAATGAATTTAAAAATAAGTAATGCGCCATTGACCTTGGACATTTATGGTTTTTCAGGAATTGCTATAGGTAAGGACTATACGGGCACTGCCTTCAGGTTAATGGACAGGATGTGGAAGATTGTCAAATCAAATCATATCAAAAATAAAGGTCTTAATATTTGGGTTTTCGAAAAAGAAGAAAGAGTCTTCGCAGGAGTTGAGCTTCACGATATTCCAAATCCAGATACAGGACTGGAACAGAAGAAAATTACGTTAATAAAGTATGCCTCTTACAAACACATAGGGGCATATAATTTAATAAAGCAGGCAGGGCAAAACATGACAGATGAACTAAAGAGCAAAGGCTACGAGACTATCTTGCCGTATATAGAAATCTACGGACACTGGACTAACGACGAGACCAAACTTGAGACTGAGCTGCTGATGACCTTAAAATAATTTCATAAAATCTACCTTATGAATGATCTCTACAAGATGAATAAATCATTTCAACCAGAGCGCAATCTTAAACAATATTTTCCTGCACAATAATTTCCACCAGGGAGTTGTTTTATTCGACCCATCCGTGTAATGTCCATTTTTATCGCCCTTGATTCCGGGTTCGAACATCATTACGGTGTACAGAATTTTGGCATACCATTTTAGTGCATATGCTTTTTTACCGATGCGGTTGTAATATTTGTACAGCCAATAAAATGTATTCACCCGAACAGGTAATTTATCGTCATTGCTGATCATTGACCACACACCCCCACTATGACTCCGGTACATGGCTTTTTCAATCTTATCACCCATCCATTTTCCTTTGCCATAATAGCCCAGCATGGAAATTAAAAACGTGTCCCCATTGGTCACTTTATACTTTTCAGGAGGGAATGCTGTAATCACATTGCGGAAACAAAGGGTCACTGTCATGGTCAATAACCTGCCCATGATTAAATCTTCGCTACTTGCATCGCGTTGATATCGATGTGGCAAAGGAGATGCATCGATGATTTGATCCTTTTCATCCACCACACTGAAATCATGAAAGGTCAGAACATAATCCTGGTGGCTTTCTAAAAAATCAACCTGCCGCTGAAGCTTTAATGGATCCGGCCAGTAATCATCGCCCTCACAAATAGCAATATACCTGCCACGACAACGCGGATAATTGTACATGGAAGGCAACCCTCGCAAACCTTTCGAATATTGATTTTCGTTTTGATAATATGGAAAAATAATATCCGGGTATCTTAACACATATTCTTCCACGATCTCTTTTGTTCCATCTGTGGAAGCATCATCATGAATGACAATCTCAAATGGAAAATTTGTTTTTTGGGACAACAAGTGATCAAGGCATTGCCTTATAAACGGTGCATGATTAAAGGTCATACAGGAAATGGAAGCGAGTGGTGTACTACCCTGCCCTTTCGCTAAATCGACCATTTATCATTTGCTTTTGCCACTTTGCATGGATTGCCATACGCAATACTGTTGGGAGGAATATCCCGCGTAACCACGCTCCCTGAACCGATGTAACAATTGTCGCCGATCGTAATCTGGTGCATGACAACCGTACCCGAACCTAAAATACATCCGCGTCCGACATTTACACTTCCGGATAATACCACACCCGGATTGATATCCGTAAAATCACCAATCGTATTATGATGACCAATTGAGCTTCCGCGCTTGATGGTGACACCAAAACCAATACGGCTTTGTGCGCTGAGGATCACTCCCGGTTCAACCAGGATACCATGATCCATTTCCAGGCTTCGTGATATATATGCGGAGGGATGAATGACATTAGCGTAACAGGTTTTGTCCAACTCCGATGATTCCAGGAAAGATTTAAACACAGGGAATTTGTTGTATGGCATGGAAAGACCAAAGATCACCGGCTTCGTCTTATCAGGTATTGAACCAAATGGCATGATCGTATAGGAAAAATCCAGGATCACGATCGAAGGGCCGAAATCCAGTGGAATGTTATAATAAAGATCCATGTGTTCGGCGACATACGCTTCGGCCAGCACTTCCGAAATGACGCAGATAAAATCCTTGCTAATGCCTAATACCTGGATCGATTTCATTGTTGCTTGTTATAAAATCCTAATGCGCCTAATTCAGCAGATGTAAAAAGTGTTTTTTCATGGACATCCATCAGGTGGTGTACGCGCTGCAGTAATTCGGCGTTCGTGGCTAATCTTGAGCGTTTTTCATCCCACCAGATATTATCTTCTACACCAACACGAACTCCATAGCCCATAGCAATCGCAGACGCGTTCACTTTTAATTGTGAAGCACCTAAACCAGCAAATGCAATAAAATGATCTGTTGGAATTTCATGTATTGCCAAACCCATTTGTAAATACGAACCCTGAAAGCCTGCAATATTCCCAAATAATAAATTCCAGTAAACAGGAGACGTATGAATTCCTTTATGGATAAGATATAAACCATAATTGATCATTCCAAAATCAAACACTTCAAATTCAGGCACCACTCCGTACTCTTTCATTTTCGTTGCCAGCCTGACAATCATGTCTGGTGAATTGATGGAAGCCTGATTCGAAAAATTTAATGATGACAGTGTCAATGAACACATATCGGGTTGAAGCTCGATCACTTCTGATCGCTTTTCAAACTCAGGAAAATTCCGGCCGGATGTGCTTCCACAAATAATTAAGCCAGGACAATTTTTTCTGACACCTTCGAAAATTTCCTGGTATACGCTTTTCTTATACGTGGGTTGTTCGTCTTCTGCCCTGGCATGTAAATGTGCGATGGTGATGCCGATTTCGTAAGCCTGGTGGGTCTGTTCAACAATCTCATTCGGTGACACAGGCACATGTGGCGTGTCCTTCTTCGTCGGTACCATGCCTGTGGGGCAAAAATTGATAATTGTTTTATTCACTATCTGTTTTTTATTTAGGGGGCGGTTGCAAAACGCATAGTTCGGGGCGGTTGCAAAACGCCCCTACTCATTTTTCACTACCATGGTTATTCCTTTCATTGCTTCGACACCATACCTGGATGTTAATAACTCCGCTTTATTCACTATCTCATTCTGCAACCAGGCAACAATGGCTTGTGGCAAGTTAATACCCGCTGCATGGCTAAAAGGATATCCTCCTCCAAAACGCGGATTAAGCTCCAGTACATAGGCCTTCTCCCCATCCCAAAATACATCAACATCCAAATTAGCCGGATGCCTTGTCAGGGAAGCAATTTTCGCTCCCAATTCTTCGAGGGCTTTGTTTTCCTCTGTGATCGCTATGTCCGTTTCCCCGGACCGCATGGCCAGTTTTTTCTTTACGACCGTGACCTGATGGTTGCCCTCCAGGTCATTGATGATATCCAGCCCATATTCCTGACCCGGCAACATGCCCTGGATCAGCACAGCATTTGATTCGTCCCTGGCCATCCCGTAATGGCTATAGGATCCGGTGATGAGTTGTTTGGTTTTTTCAAAATAAAAAATCAAATCCTCTTCGGTTTCTGCTTTAAACAAAGCGATTGATCCCATTCCCCACCTTGGTTTTACGAAGAATGGGTAATGTTCTTCACCTCGTTTGATCGCATCCAAAGCTTTATCTAAATCCAAAAAAAGAGAAGAGACAGGAAATTGATGTTCAATGAGAAACTGTTGTGTAAGCCATTTATCATGTGCCATATCTATGACCCAGGGATCCGCGACAAGAATTGTAATTCCCAGGCGTGCAAATTTTTCTTTTGCACCTGCCAATATTCCAAGGTCAACATCCATGCAGGAAAGAACAGCGCGGATATCATTCGATATGCAATAATTTTCAAGAAATGCCGGATAGGTTGGATCGGTTGCAAATGGTGACAATACACGCACATCCGCCAGCCAATATGCAGCCGAATGTGGATCTGTATTGAACACATGCACTTTTCCACCAAGAGGGTTAAGCGCTTCCCTGAAATAGTCGACGAGATAATTTCGCCTGCCTGCACACGTGATCAGTATATTCATTATCGACTTCATAGTATGCAGGAGATAATCATTTCGAGATCTGATTCAATCAAACCAGCATACAAAGGCAAACACAAAATTCTACTTGCAATACTTTCGGAAACCTCCATTTTCACCCGCTGCACATAAGGGAGCGTGTTCAGTGAGGGATAAAAATATCTTCTTGGGAAAATATCGAGGGCATTCATTCGCTCCTGCACTTCTATCAAATGAGCTTCCGTTTGAAAAATAACCGGGTAATAAGAGTAATTCCATGTAGTATGTTCCCGGATTTTCAATTTCTGCAATCGCGTAAAATCCAGTCTCTGGTCGTAATAGTCTATCATCTCACAGCGGGTATGCAAAATCTCCTCCATATAAGGGAGCAGGGCCAAACCGAGTGCTGCTTGTAATTCAGAAATTTTACCATTGATGCCAAGGCCATGAAATTCCAATTGTCCTTTGTGTCCAAAATTGTGCGATTGGTACATCCTGCGGTTCAAAGTTTCGTCTTTGCAGAACAATGCACCACCTTCACCGGTATGAAATAATTTCGTCGCATGAAAACTGCACGTGCTGACATCGCCATAATCAAATAGTGACCGGCCCTGATATTGAACACCAAATGCGTGCGCTCCGTCATAGATTACGTTTAGTTTGTATTTCCTCGCTATACTTTCTATTTCATCCACTGCGCAAGGATTTCCAAATACATGCGTTGCAAGAATCGCAGTTGTTCTTGGGGTGATCGAAGCCTCAATTTTTGTTTCATCGATCGTTAAATATTCGGGATGGATATCTACAAAAACAGGTGTGCAGTTTTCCCAAACAATAGCGGCAGTGGAAGCGACATAACTAAATGGCGTGGTGATCACTTCTCCCCCATTCGCCAATAACTTCAAAGCGATCTGAAGAGGAACAGTTCCATTGTTTGTGACTATAATATTTTTTACTGCGAGGTAATGTTTCAGCTTTTCTTCTAACTCCAACACAAGTTCACCCCGGTTGGTCATCCATTGCTTGTCCCATGCCCGTTTTAAGACGGACTGATATTCATCAGGCGGGGGTAAGAAAGTTTTAGTTACAGGAATCACGACAGTTCAGAAGGATTAGTGATAAGTTCCCATGTGGGATTTAGTTGAATAGGCGACCAACCATGTTGTTTGCTTTCGACAAGAAAATAAACCGCCGACTGATAACGAAAGATCATATTCCGGATTCCATCCTGGAATTCATTCAACCCAATCGTGATAGAATACTGACCCTGGGAGAATGGAATATCGGGAATCACTGCCTTGAACGTGACGGCACCATCGATCTTTTCTACACTAATATGATCAAAAAAATTAAATACCTCTGCAAAATTTCTTTGCTCCTGATCATAGAACGCCAGATGCATTTTAGGTCGGTACACAGGTTGATGACAATATAGCTCTACCGTAAGGACCAAATCTTTTCCATGATGGACGTTAACCACTTCGTCCTTCCCGAATTTGTGCCCTTCGGATTCCAATACGATACTTTTTATTTCAACTTTATTTGTTCCCTGAAAATTACCCGTTTCCATTTTGAATCCAGCATAGTATTGGGTAATACCTGCACTCACGTCATCAGATTGAAAGTTGGTTTTGTCTTCTTTCAACAAACAAATGCGGGTGCACATCCGGGATACCATGGGCATATTGTGCGAGACAAAGATCATCGCTGTTTTATTGCGCAACTCATCCATCTTATTCAGGCATTTGAGCACAAAACCCATATCCCCTACTGCCAGTACTTCGTCAATCAAAAGTACATCAGGTTCCATTTGTGCTGCGACAGCAAAACCCAAACGCACTTTCATCCCTGAACTATAATTCTGCACAGGCGAATCGATGAATTCACCGATCTCCGCGAAGTCAATAATCGCTTTAAGCTTTTGATCAATTTCCTTTTTACTGAATCCCAGGAGTTGTCCGTTTACATACACATTTTCCCGTCCTGAAAGCAAAGGATTAAATCCTGCACTGAGCTCAATCAGTGCACCCACTTTTCCTCGCATGGTGATGGAGCCTTCATCCGGACGAATCAATCCATTCAACATTTTTAACAAGGTGCTTTTGCCTGCACCATTGCGGCCAATTAATCCAAGACATTCACCTCTACGCAAACTGAAGCTGACATCTTTGACTGCCCAGAATTCTCCCTCCCGTAACACACCCCGATCATTGTTCAAACCAAAGAAGGCGCTGCCCAAATCCTTCATACCATACCACATGCTGCGTTTCAAACTCCGGCTGAATTTTTTCGAAACGTTTGATACGTCCACTAGAATTTCTTCCTTGCTTGCCATCGTCATGTTCCCATGCGTTCAATTAATATTTCCATCGCGATACGCTGGAGAATAAATCCGGCTACCAGGACGATCACTGCCACCAATCCAATACATCCGAGCGATAAGAGGCCTGAAGTAGTCTGCAATCCCAGCAACCAATCCCGCCCGCTCACCAGCACAGGACTGACAGGGTTCAATGTAAGTATTTTAAACACTCCATTAAAACTTGTTGCAGCATAAACTACCGGTGTGGCATACATAGCTATTTGTAAAAATGTCGGCAATGCAAACTGTACATCCTTATATAAAATGGCAAAGGGCAATATGAAAAGCCCAAAACACATTCCCAAAAGAATGAGCACAAAAAGTGCCGGGATAAATAAAAAAGTGTACCCTGTAACAGGTATTTGAAAAATCACGATTTCCGCGATGATCACAACGAGCGAAATGAGAGAAGTGAATACGATCTCATAAAACGCCGTGATCATCAACGCTTCGCGAGGAAAATTAACTTTCACTAAAATCGGCGCATTGGCCTGGATGGATTGGATAGGCATGGTCACCGCCGTGGAAAATACAGACCAAAGCAAGGTACCAGTAATCACAAATGATGCATAGTTGTTGCCGGTATGATCCAGCGTAACGATATTTTTTTGATTCAGAAAAATCCAGATACACGCAGTGGCCAGCGGAGGAATAAGCGCCCAGGCTATGCCTAACAAACTTTGACGATAGCGTGCCCTGATATTCCGTTCTGCAAAACGAAACCCGAGTGCGTGTGCAACCGGAAATTCCTTTCCTATCGCTTTCAGTGCTCTCCAAACACTTGACTTTGCTTTAGCTGAATAGACCTGGACCTGCATACGTGTAATTAGAGCCTGTCACCTTTTATGAAATGCCTGTTTTGATTAAAGATGACGGCAGGAAGATAGCGGTATAATTTAAGAAGCGAAAGAAAAGCAGTTGGCATGCTCACAGGCAACGGGATATTCCGGTCAAATAAAAAGGCAACTCCCATTTCAAGGATAAACATCCTGGTCCATTTATCACTTTTATCAATTTGGCCGCATAGATAGTTGAACATTCGTTGAAATTCAACTTTGTCAAAATGCGAAGTAATGGATTGGTTATTTTTCTTGTTGTACAGATAATACGTATCCGGAATAAAGGTGATGTTCAGTGCTGCTTCATTCATCATGTCGACAGTAAAACAAATATCGGAATACCTGAAGGGTTTAAATGGGACGCATATACTTTTCAGGATAAACTTATTGCATGCACTTCCGCCGAAATGACCGAATGCTCTTTTGTCTTTTATCGATGTGATAGTTTGCCGTAAACGATGAGTTGTATATTCCCGTATAAAAGAAAACAGGTAACAGTTAATGCCTGGCTGTAAACTCTTTTCAAATTTGTGATACAGGTCATGACTTACTCGGTCATCGCTATCCAGGAATTGTACCCATTCTCCTTTTGCGTGTTTCAAACCTTCATTTCGCGCCAGTGCCTGTCCGACATTTGCAGGCAATGGAATCAAACGTAGAGTATGGTTATTTATCTTTTCTATGACTTTGCAGGAATTATCCGTACTGCCGTCATCGACCACAATGATCTCAATATTCAATCCATGTGGTTCCTGTTGTAAAACGGATAGAATAGCGTTTTCAACAAAGGATTCCGAATTGTACATTGCAAGAATGATGGAAACATCCGGCTTATAGTCCATAGGCAAGCTGCATAGGGGTTATCAGGCGCTAAATATACCAAGTAATTGAAAAGCGAAAATTCAATCTACATTTGATTGGATTTCCATCCGTAAAATGCTTACATGAAGATCGCCGTATTTGTGCCTTCCCTCATTGATCTTGCACCTGTGCAGGTGGCTATTGCTGTGGCTGAGCAGCTTGCCACGGCGGGACATACGGTAACAGTTTATTATTTCAAGGCATCATCAGGTATACGACAAGCAGACTCTTTGAAGTTTGAGAAAATCAATTTTTTCAGTCGCATTCCCTGGTATGAATATGATATTACACATAGCCATGGCTTTCTGCCAGATGCATTTGTTTCGCTGAGAATGTCCAGGCGCAGTCGAGCAAAATCAGTTACTACTGTCCATAATTATGTTTTTATCGAATTAAAAATGCTCTATAACCGGGTCGTTTCCTTCATCATAGGTTGGTCATGGGTATTCGCCTGGAAAAGAATGGATCACATAGTGGTGCTGACCGAAGATGCAATGAAATATTATCAAATCCTTTTACCAAATAAGCACATTAGCAGGATCTACAACGGGAAAGACATAGTACATGACCCAAGCGCGATCCTGCTTCAACATCGACACCTGGCTGAAGAGATCCGGAAAAAATATACGTATTGCATTGGCACGATTTCCGCCCTCATTTCCAGGAAGCGGATCGATATCCTGATCAGGCATCTTAGCAGAGTGGAAACAGGTGGCTTGCTTATTTTGGGAGAAGGACCTGAAAGAATTTTCCTTGAAGACCTTGTAGCTAAGTTCGCAATGCAAGACAGGGTAAAGTTTTTAGGATATATTCCCCGCGCTCATGCGTACAATGAGCTATTCGATATCAGTGCGTTTCCTTCTATGAGCGAAGGATTCAGTCTTTCCCTGATCGAAGCAGCATTTTACCAAAAGAAAATTGTTTGCTCGGACATACCTGCTTTCCGTGAGGCCTTTACGGTTGACGAAGCAACTTTTTTTGAAAGCCATGATGAACTTACGATTGATCAGGCTATTCTGGAGGCGTGGCAGGATAATGAAAAACCAAAAAATGCTTTCAACAAGGCGAAAGATTGTTACACGGAAGAGCGTATGGGGAAGGAATATGAGGCATTGTTCTTGCGGCTTGTTGCCCCGGTGGCTAAGTTGTAGCATCACTCACAAATCTCTAATCTGTGAGAGCAAAATGTCAGGGCGGTTGCAAAACGCCCCGACTAGATCTCGAAAAGATGTGAAAGACTTCTGCTCTACCCCTTCGAAATTTTGATCTGCGATCTATAAATTTCTCTCCCCTGTGTGCTGCGCAACCCCGGAGTAATGGGCGGTTGAACTATTCCTGACCCCGGGGTTTTCGAAACGATGCGAAGCGAGATTGAGAAACACAGGTGAGAGAATTTTTCTTAAGAATATCATAGCGTCAAAAAGAGGAACTCAGAAAAGAAAAATTCGAAGGGCAGAATGAGGATTTGATTTCGCAAAACGGAGTTTTGCTGACACACCTGATGCTACGACAAGCTCAGCACAAGCTCCGTTTCATACCACGCCTAACTGTGCATTCCATTTATTAAATGCAAAAAATGTTTGCATTTAATAAATAATCGACATATGGGAATTTGGAGCAAAGACCACGTTCAGGGGGCGGGGGGCAATACGGATTCTTCTTTCAGGGCGGGGGGTAAAGGAAACATCCACTCCCTCAGAAACCCACAAGACCATGCAGTCATGATCAAAATGATCACGAGAGGCACTTGCAAGCCTACGCTCGGCGATTTCCATCTTATCATTCCTTTGATGGAGAAATAAAGAAAAAACAGGATTGCAATGATCATGATGCAATACAATACAAGAAAACTTTTACTCCATAACAAAAGAATGAAAATCAATATGCCTAAAGGAAGACTTAACCCGGTAAGCACATGAGCCATGTTCAGTAACCGCTTATCTTTTTTGCCCACTTGCAATCGTCCAATCGCATATCTATAGAATTGTCTCCAGAGTTTTGCAGGGGTCGGACGGCGATAATGAAACACTTTAACATCCGGTGTGTACAATAACCTGCAACCTAAGTTTAGAATCTTGCGGTTCAATAACGTATCATCTCCCGTCAGCATGCTTTCATCCAAAGGCATCACTTTGGCCAGAATGGATTGCCTGTAAATGGCATTACAACCCGGGATACTACTCACCTCTTTCACTTCATGCAGCTCCCTCGCGTGAATGGATCCTGCTGCAAAAACAGGTTGGTCAAACACAAAACCAACTGCTTTTCCAAAATCACTTTCATCCGATGGTGTGAGATTCGGTCCCCCAACACACGCAACCGCTTCGTCGTTTTCAAAATACTTTATACTGTTGGACAACCAGTTTTTATCAACTATACAATCTGCATCTGTGAAGGCAATTAAATCTCCCCTGGCGTTTTCAAATCCAATGTTCCTGCCGGGAGATACAGTTTGTTTTGCATTATTGATGACTGATGCTCCCATTTCTCGGGCCACACCAGTAGTATTATCTGTAGAAAGACCATCCACAATGAGAATCTCAAACTTCTCTTTTGGATAATCAAGTTCGTTCAGGCTGGTGATGCAGCCACGGATTAGGTTCTCCTCATTTTTCGCAGGGATGATAATGGAAATAAAAGGGAGTTGCGTCATGATGTCTTCAAACTTCTTATTCTAGTCCCCGGAACCCTGTTTTTGATTTCTTCGGATCTGCGAAAGTTGTTCTGTGATCAGGCCCAGGAAAAAGAAGATCAGTGTGGAGATAATACCCAGTAAAGTACCGGTACTGATCCCACGCCCGGCAATCACCAAAGGCACACCCCAAATCAATGTGATGATAAGTGTAAGCGCTGAGATCGGTAAAAAGATCTTCATAGGATTAAACAACACAAGGATGTTGACAATTTCCATCACGGTTTGAAATGCAGTCTGCATGCCAATCGTGCTTTTTCCTTTCAACCGGCTGGAAATCGTGATCGGTTCTTCAAGTACGAGATGCCGGTTGTTGATAAAAATTAAAGAAATAATATCACTGAAGGCCATTGTATCCGGAGCAAGGTGAAGATATTTACGAGCCAGCGCGGTCCGATAAATCTTCATGCCTGAATTGATATCATAGATTGGCACCTGCATCAGCATCTGGGCAATAGTGCGTATGATAGATTTTCCGATCCCGCGTGAAACAGTTTCGGATTTACTCCCTCTTCTTGATCCAACCACCATATCCGCATCCTTATGTTGTATGCAGATAAAAAGCTTCTCGATATCTGCTATAGAATGCTGCCCATCTGCATCAATAGTAATGACATAAGTCGTGTCACAGGCCTGGATACCAGTTTTGATCGCAGCGCCATATCCTTTATTCAGTTTATGATTAATTGCTACGAAGGAATCACTGCCCTGAAAAGGCAATAGTATTTCTTTTGTTTTATCTAAAGAGCCGTCATTCACAAGAATGATTTTCCAGTTTCGCTGACGGCAAAATTCAAGTAACGGAGGAAGGATCTCCACCAGGTTTTCAGCTTCATTGAAAGCCGGCATCACAATCGTCAACAATGGTTTTTCATTCATACCCTTTCATCCACATGCATATAATATTAAACAATGATAGAGCTTTCTGATCGTGATATCTAACGAGGCTTACAGTATTGCCGGAGGAATTCATCAGCTGGTGCAAATCCCAGATCTGCTGCTTTTTTAAGATCATCGCATCCTTCTGCATTCCCCATCTTTATTTTAGCAACACCGCGGTTACCGAAAGCCTCTGCGAAATCACGTTTTAAAGCTATCGCTTTATTCAGATCCTCAATCGCAACCTGGTACTCAGTTTGAAGTATGTAAACTGTTCCCCGGTTATTGTAAGCCATATAGTATCCTGGGTTTATAGAGATGGCATGGTCATAATCAGCCAGGGCTTCATCCAACCGGTTTATCTCCTTATAAGCGCTTCCCCGGTTGTTGTATGCCTTATCAAATTTAGGCCGGAGACGAATGGCTGAATTATAATCTGCTATAGCCTGATCATATTTCTTTTGTTTCTTGAACACATTCCCCCGGTTGTAGTAAGCCATAGAATACGTTGGATGAAGAGCAATGGCTTTGTCAAAATCACGGAATGCCTCTTCCATTTTATCCTGATCGGCTAAAGCATCTCCACGATTGTTATAGTGCCTGGCCTTACCCGGTGATTTTTCTATGCTATCTGTAGTGAGTGTGATTTCATCTTTCCATACGGTGTTGCGCATGTATGCCAGGACTGAATTGACAGAAATGACTAATGCCAGGATCGTGATACCTATGGTCCTGATGTTTTTCCAGGTAAGCAAATACACCACATATACCAGTATAAGGAAAAATCCAAAGGAAGGAAGATAGGTGCGGTGTTCAAAGATCAGATCCTGGAGCGGAATGATACTGGATTCGATCGCCAATGTGAGGAAGAACCAAAATATCCCAAAGGAAATGATCCTGTGTTTTTTGAAAAAGTAAATTGCCAGGACGATCAAACCGACAAGCGCAAGGAAACTAATCCATGCCCGTGGATCAAGAAACGACATCACCAGCTTATAATTATAATCGAAGACCAGGTTGACCGGCACGATCAGCAACTGGATATATTTGAGGATGACGCTGAATTGAGTCAGTAGATAAGTAATTGCAGTGATGTCCTTATTCCCCATATCCGAATCCACAAACTGTGGATTCGTGAGGATGCCTGAATAATTGTAAAAACCCAGCGCAATTAAAGAGATCAACGCTACGCCGATCAGCAAGACACGCTTGTCTTTAAAAGAAATGGCATTCTGTCCTGTTCGCAAAAAGAAAATTTCTACAAGGACAATGGCAAATGGAATCGTGAAAGCATTTTCTTTTGTCAGCATGGCCAGTAAAGCTGAAACTCCTGCCCCGATAAGCAACCTGTTTTTTACCGTTTTTTCCCTTACCGTCAACCGGCTGATCAGGTATAGGATCACGGAGAGCAAATAAAACATCGTTGACATAGACGTCATGCGCTGGACAATGTATGTCACACTTTGAGTGGCCAGCGGGTGTGAAACGAATAACAATGCAACTGCCATGGATAGCATGGTTTTATCTTTTGGCATGAATTTGTCTTTCAAAACCGGGGTAGAGAAAATCAAAAAAGAAAGCCAATAGACCAAGACGGCATTGATAAGATGGATGATAAGATTGAAAAAGTGGTAACCCCATACATTCAGTTGACCGTAGTGATAATTCCAGGCAAAAGAAAGGAAAGCCAGAAATCGGGTATGGCTATACTTCCATATGCCCTGAACGTCTGATAAATTCCGGATCGATGGATTGTCCCGGATATTGTTCAGATCATCGAGATGGAATGTGCTCCCACATGAATTTGCATAAATGAGAATCCCCAGAATCAGGATAGCTGCTAAACCATTGAAGGCAAGAGAACTCCCGAAAACATTCGATATCGGTGAAACGTAGAATTTCGACCTGGGTTGCTTGTTGTTTCCCTTCTTTATTCCTTTGTCTTTGCTCATTCAGTCAATGGATTTAGTTTTGCAAAGCAAACATACGATTTGGTATTCAGGAAAAAAGTGAAGCCCATCAGGCATTGGTGGAATAAATCATATAATGGACAGCTCAGGCAAATGGGAGAATTAATAAAATGAGAATCTGGTCACTACATCCCAGGTATCTCGATGCCAAGGGGCTGGTTGCCTTATGGAGGGAAACCTTATTGGCAAAGCATGTTTTAGAAGGCAAAACTAAAGGCTACAAGAATCATCCTCAACTTAACCGTTTCAGGAACGCCAAATATCCAATAGACATGATTAACCAATACCTCAGTGAAGTCTACCATGAAGCTGTAATCAGAAATTACAATTTCGACAAACAAAAAATTAATTGGTCATTCAGGAAAAGTAAGATACCTGTGACTACAGGTCAGTTGAACTACGAGGCAGAACATCTTTTAAGCAAGCTTAAGAACCGGGATTCTGCCAAATACAAAGAACTCAAATCACTTTCAACATTTGATAATCACCCGGTATTCAAAATAGTAATTGGAGAAATTGAAGACTGGGAAAAATTACCAGACACATTGAAAAAAGCCAGCCGTTAGAGAATAAGGAATAGCGAATATCGAAGTGGGAAGGAGAAATAAAAATAATGAAGTAGAAGTTGAACTTTGAAGTTCAGTATCTAATTCTACTTTACATTCTAACTTCTAAGTCTGCCTTTTCCTTCTTACTTCGATATTCGCTATTCAATATTCAATATTCAATTCGATATCCTTATCGGATAATTTTTATAAACTCCTCCTTCTTCCGCCTTGAGACATCCACATAATGCCCATTTTGCAATTCAATCTGACCACCGTCACCTTTGAGATATCGCTTGATAAAATTGAGATTGATGATGTAAGAATTATGGGTTCTGAAGAACATATCGGATGGCAATAACTCCTCAAAGTCACGCATGGTCCTGCTGGCCACCAGTTTTGGATGATTGACGAAGTGCAGAGTAGTATAATTGCTTTCGGATTCCAGGTATATGATATCGGATAAATTGAAAAATAACAATCCTTCCATGGTAGGTATCGCAATCTTTTGCAGCTGATTTTTACCGGCAAGATTGTGTGTCAATGTTTCAAGTCGTTCTGCTGTATTATTCAGGGCAATCTGTTCTTCCGCTTTTTTGATGGTTGTTTGCAGCTCTTCGATGTCGATGGGCTTGAGCAAATAATCAAATGCTGCGTACTTGATGGCTTTGATAGCATACTGATCATAGGCAGTAGTAAAAATGAGATGAAAATTTTTAGCTGGAAGGTGCTGTAACATTTCAAAACCATTCATCATGGGCATCTCAATGTCCAGGAAAACAATGACAGGATCATGTTTTTCAATCAGCCTGAGTCCTTCATCTCCATTCTCCGCTTCGCCAAGCAGCGCTACTTGCGGACAATATTCCAGTAACTTTTTTTTGAGCGCGTTGCGGCCTTTCTGTTCGTCATCAATGATGATAGCTGTGATCATAGTTTAGGTCAGATCATTTTTAATAATACTTCTACACGGGTACCGGATGAAATGCCTTTATTGACCAGGTCAGTTATTTCAACTGAAGCATTTTCTTCCTGGTTAAATAACTTGACCCTGTCACTGCTCATCTGCATGCCGTACGACACCTTATTATCTGAATGACCATTCTGCACATGGCTTCTTCCGACACCATTATCTTCTATGATGTATTGAATTTGTCCATTCAGCTTTTTCAAAGAAATAGAAAGCTGACCATCATTGCCTGCCCGGTTTCGAAGTCCATGCAGGATGGCATTCTCCACATAAGGTTGTATGATCAGCGGAGGAACCTTAAAATCTTCCTGGAGCAAGAGCGGATCAGCCTTTATATCAGCCGTGAATTTATTCTCGTTCCGGAATTGTTCCATTTCAATATAGAGCTTTAGCGTTTCCATGTCATTCGCCAGTGTTACTGTATTCTGTTTTGAGCTGTCCAGGATGCACCGGATCAGCTTTGCAAACTTATTCAGATAAACCGTCGCATGATACCTGTCATTATCCTGGATCAGGGAATCTATGCTATTGATACAATTGAAGATGAAATGCGGATTCATCTGTGCCCGCAATGCCATCATTTCTGTTTCAGCTATTTTTTGCTTAAGTCCCGCTTCATAACGGATCGTTCGAATCCGTTTTCTGACTACCCAGTATGAAATAAACAGTGCAGATCCGGTTATACAAATTATAAACCAGGCAGATTTCCAAAAAGGAGGCACTATGGTAAAAGAAAGCATTTCATGTTCAGGTCCCCAATTCCCGCTTTCATCAGCGACTTTAAGTTTGAATGAATATGTGCCGGGAGACAGCGCAGCGTATTGCGCATTGCGATTTGTGGTGGTAAATTTCCATTCATCATCAGCACCGGAAAGACGATATGCAAATCGCAGCTTGTCTGCATTCGTAAAATGAACGGCTGTGAAAGCAATGGATATATTTTTTTGAGTGTGATCAAGGCGAAGCAAAGGATGATCCAGGTCAGTAAACTGCTCTTTGTTATTGATTTCAATTTTATCCAGCAAAGGTATCGGTGCAGGTGCAGTGCTCATATCGCTTCTCGTGGAAATGAAAGTATACCTGTCATGCATCCCCAGGATAAGCTGGTCAGAAGACGAATCAAACGCAGTTTCAAAAACTTCATTTGAGGAACGATCTGACTCTAAAAGAATATTGGAAACAGAATGATTTTCATTTTTACTGAATTGTGAGATACCAAATTCACTCGTCAGCCAAAGATTATTTTCATTATCACTATTAATGGTTTGCACATAATCGCTTAATAAACCCTGCTCGCGGGTATATTGAATGATGCTATCACGCTGATAATTGTATGCCACCAATCCATCACCAAAGACTGTGCTTAACCATAGTATTCCGTTTTTATCCGGTAGAAATGAGACAATACCCTTATCGACCAGAAAATTAATATTGCGTGTACCTGACGGGTGTGAAGACCATTGATTTTGCTTCCTGTCATAACAAAGAATACCTCCTCCTACCATCGATACCATCCACAAACGCCCGTCATCATCTTCGGTAATGGACGAGATCCTGCCCCTCTTTCCGAATGCACTAAATTGCTTTAAAACTGCGTCTGGAATTTCCAGTGTTATGCCTGTAGAGGGCTCATAACAATACAAATGAAACGGATCCCGTGTTCCAATCCACATCTTGTTTTCACTATCACTAAAAAGCACATTGCTATTTTCTGTCATTAGAGACGCAGGCAGAAAGGAAGGCACATGAAAAGATTTAGAGACGGTATCAAACAATTGAATACCCTGAGTACTTCCTATCCAAAGCATGCCGGTATGATCTTCACATAACCTGGTCAATGTAGACTGAGGATGTAACGGAACTTCAATATGGGTGAAGCTCTTCCTGTTTTTATCAACAGCTACCAGCCAGCCATTATCATGAAGACTATAAATATTACCCGAACGGGAAATTATTAAATCAGAACATAACTGAGACAATCCGGGAGGAATAACGATAAGATCGTTTTGCGTCTTAAGATCATTCAATTGGTATAGACCATCCCCTCCAATCCAATAATGATGTTCATCCGAACGGATCATCGATAAGCTGCTGATATCTGATGGATATTCGTGCATGGAATTGTAGGGATGCACCTTGGAGACAGGCACCTCCGTTCGGATCATTGTCTTTGGATCCATATCATAGCAGATGCCGCCAATGGTAAAAAGTATATTGCCACGAGAAGTTTGCAAGAGTGTATTTATCGTTCTGTCTTCACCAGGCTCAGGAACATTAAAATACTCATGAAATATTTTTCCTGTTACCAGATCAAACTTTATAAGTCCTTCTCCCCAGGGAGCGAGCCAAAGCGTATTATTCCTTTCGTCAAAAAGAAAAGACCTTATAATACTGTATTCCAGGTATGGCAACTGTTCAGGATTGTTATTCCGGTTGTATACCTGTTGCGCATCAAAGTCAATGATTTGCAGACCGGAACCATCTGTAGGAAACCAAAGTCTTCCTTTCTGATCCATGTACCAGGTTTCATACCGGCTTATATTTCCTTTCAAAGATTTTGCCCAGTCGCGATCCGTAAATCGATAGAGATAATTTAATTGATTGTCAAACACATCTATTTCACCGCTGTGACTGATCCAAATGCGCTCTTCTGCATCTTTAAAGAAACTGTTTACGACAGTACCTGATCCTGCCCGCAATGGCGGATATTTTATTCTATCATTGACGAATTGTCCTGTCTTTGTATTGAGAATGGATAAACCGCTACCTGTGGCAAACAAAAGAATGCCGGGTTGATACTCCATGATATCAAATACCTTATTATGCGAAAGGCTGTTGGGATTGTTTTTTTCGTTAAAATATTTTTTAAACTGAAATCCATCAAAGCGGTTTATTCCTTCCTTTGTAGCCAGCCACAAAAATCCCCGGCTATCTTCCTTCAGACAATACACAAGGTTATTGTTGAGTCCGTCTTTGAAGTCATAGTAGTTGGCCACATGGAGTTCAGCTTGAGACCGTAACACCCCTAAAATGAAACACAAGAAGAAGGAGAAATAAAAACGCATCACTAAAGTTACTTTTTTAGTTGACTCTGATCACGAACAAGCTGTTCCAGCGCTGTCAGTCTTTCTTCCAGCGTGGTAATTTTTTGATTTTGGCTTTCAATGAAAGTTTGCTGTTCCTGAACAGCTTTCACAAGAGGTACTACAAAGCTTTCATAGCTGAGCGTGTATAAATCAGTTTCACTTTTTGGTTTTGCAAGACCACTGAAATCATAATGAGATGCCTGTGCTGCGCTTTCTACTTCCTGCGCCAGGAAACCGCTGAATTTTATTTTCTCAATATCATACTTCTCCGGGTAATCTTCAGTTTCATGATTCCCTGTAATTCTTGTTTGCGTTCTGATATCTCTATAATAAGTTACAGGACGAAGTCTCGTGATAAAATCCAACCCTGCTACATCTTCATGTATGTTCGTTTTCACACGTGCATCAGAGAATTGAAACCACGCAGTATTACCACCAGTCCATGTAAAACTCATGTCGCCTATGAATGCCTGGTTAGAAGCACCATTCAGATATCCACGGTTGCCTATGTTGATGGTATTATTAAATGAAGATGAGGTGCCTGAAAAATAACCAATTGATGTATTAAAATCTCCTGTGGTATTATTTTGAAGCGCATATACACCTATCCCTACATTTTTCGATCCGGTGGTATTATTAAATAGTGCGTGCTTACCATCCGCTGTATTTTGAGATCCGCTGACGTTATAAACCATTGCATTCAACCCTGTAGCCGTATTGTCATTTCCTGATTCGTTTAATGCCAAAGCAGAGCCTCCTGTGGCAGTATTATTATTACCGATCGTATTGTAAGATAATGCTGAAACACCCAATGCGGTATTGCTGGATCCGGAAGAGTTTATCTGGAGTGCACGATGCCCAAAAGCAGAATTTGAGGATGTAGATGTACTCGAAGACAAAGCTTCAAAGCCTACTGCAGTGTTATAACTTCCTGACGTATTTGAATAAAGCGCATTTAAGCCTACAGATGTATTTTCTCCTCCTGTCGTGTTAGACCGCAATGAATTTATTCCAGTTGCCGTATTAGCAAAGCCGGAGGTATTTGTAGATAGGGAATAATTGCCCACAGCTGTATTGGAGTTTCCGGATGTATTATTTCTAAGGGCTTTATATCCTATTGCGCAATTAAATCCTGCGGTCGTCACACTATAGAGAGCTTCCACGCCTATTGCAGTATTATAATTTCCTGAAATATTTGAATAAAGAGCTTTTGATCCAATAGCAGTATTCTCAGTACCTGTAGTATTGGAATACATCGCATCTTTCCCGGTTGATGTATTCAATGATCCTGTGGTGTTATTTTCTAATGCGTTTACTCCTGTAGCCGTATTATGATCTCCCAGTGTATTGTAAAACAGGGCACTTATGCCTGTCGCCGTATTTCCCATTCCGGTCGTATTTCCGGATAATGCTCCGGATCCAAGGGCTGTATTGTTAATTCCAGAAGTATTATGCATAAGTGCCTGATATCCAAGTGCAGAATTTAAGGTCGCCGTATTCATTAAAAGCGCCTCAAAACCAACCGCAGTATTAGCACTACCGGTGTTATTTAAATTCAGTGCTTTAGTCCCAACCGCTGTATTCTCATATCCTGTGGTATTTGAAGAAAGGGAATTATAACCTGCTGATGTGTTATTCGATCCGATGGTGTTATACAATAATGCATTCATTCCTAATGCCGTATTGTTATTTCCCGTTGTATTGAATTGCATCGAATATATCCCGGTAGATGTATTATTAGCTCCTGTCGTATTTACGAGTAATGCTGCTGTACCGACAGCCGTATTGTTGGATCCGGAAGTATTGCTCTTTAGAGCCAGATAGCCGAGTGCTGAATTAAAGCTTGCAGTGTTCTCCTTTAGCGCATCAGCACCAAGGGCAACATTTCCCTCTCCGGAAGAGTTTAAATAAAGCGAATTTGTTCCAATGGAAGTATTATTATTCCCAATGGTAGTATACGCTGATGAATTCATACCTATAGCCGTGTTATTACTTGCCGTAGAATTGGATATAAGGGCACTCACTCCTATCGCCGTATTAAGCGTTCCGATAGTGTTGGAAATTAATGCATAAGTGCCTATCGCCGTATTGTAGTATCCCGAAGTATTACTTTTAAGCGCCTGAAAGCCTATCGCGGAATTATATCCTCCATCGGTATTTGAAGAAAGAGCTTCAAAACCCACTGCACTATTCCCAACTCCAGACGCATTTGCAAAAAGAGAATTTACACCGATGGAAGTATTATTAGATCCATCGGCGTTGTGGTATAATGAAGAAAATCCCAGAGCTGTATTATTAAATCCCGTCGTATTGGATATAAGAGTTCCTCCACCTATTGCAGTATTAGCAATACCCGAAAGATTGTTTATCAATGCAGAAGCGCCAAAGGCAGAATTGTTTGTTCCTACTGTATTCGACAGACCTGCACCGGTTCCAAAGAATGAATTTCCATTAGTGGGATTTATTTCCCCTGCAAATATATTGTTGACCCTGAATCGCAATGGCTGACTGTCTGTCGTACCGATAAAGTTAGTGGCAGGATTTGTACCTGCATTACCTGTCGTCAGCCAACTACTACCATTCGGTGATGAAATTGGGGACCAGGCACTTCCATTGTAGAAATAATATCCAGGTGTATTGTCTGTTTGATAAATCATCAGGCCTGTTGCCGGACTTGCGATCGCATTTCGTTGTGCTTGTGACATTCGCGGCATAAGAAATCCCTTTGATATGCTTTTAATGTCAAGCATTGAGCTTGTATTAGGTGCTGATCCATCATTTGTGATGGATACACTTTGCCCATGGACATTAAGAATTCCGATTGTGAACAAGAGGCAAAGAGTTAAATATCGCATGTTGATTGTTTTGCCCTAAATGTCACCAGATTAGTAGTGCAGCAAAAGACAGATTGAGAATCTACCGGAAATGAATGAGAATTCGGGGAGGCGGAGATTGAGGCGGAGGAGAAGGTGACGGTTAAGATTTACAGAAAGGTTTGAGCTGTAATGCAGGGGCAAGCCCTGCATCTACAACTTGATTAGTATCGATTTTTTTATAACATGCTGATAATCAGCTTTGCAATGCATTTCGTCTAAATGTAATTTCGTCTAAATGTAATTTCGCATAATTCTATATTGAATGGTTGTTACCTTCTTAAACGACCAAACCCCCATAAGCCCAACTTTATCATTAGTAAAATTCTGAAGTGAAAATTGAAGTCCGAAATGAACCGAAGAACACAGATCACCGAGTGATGAATTCTGAAATAAAGTTTGAATTTTACGAACTAACGCCTATCCCACAAAAACGAAATGATATACTGTTAACTCACCCCCAACCCTCGCATACCAAATGCTTTCGCGTATGAAAATGATTATAATGTAGAGAGGGTGAGTTATTCGAAAAAGATTATTTCTGTGGCGAAGGTGAAGCGCTATTTTTCAACATCTGTTCAACCATCGTTAATCTTGTTTCCATGCTATTGATGATTGCAGTTTGATTTTCAATCAGTAAAGTTTGGTTTTCAATTTTTGATGCCTGGTTTTCGATCCTGAGTGATTGGTCTTCAATTTTTGATGATTGGCTTTCAATCATACTTTGCTGTTCCTGCACTGCTTTCACAAGAGGCACTACAAAACTTTCATAGCTAAGCGTATATAAGTCGGTTTGATTTTTGGGTTTTGACAGACCGCTGAAATCATAATGAGATGCCTGTGCTGCGCTTTCTACTTCCTGCGCGAGAAAGCCGCTGAATTTTATTTTTTCGATATCGTATTTCTCCGGGTAATCATCAGTCTCTTTATTGCCTGTAATCCTGGTTTGCGTCCTGATATCTCTATAATAAGTAACAGGACGAAGTCGTGTGATAAAATCCAAACCTGCTACGTCTTCATGAATGCTTGTTTTCACACGTGCATCCGAGTAGGTAAACCAGGTTGTATTACCACCGTTCCACACCATGCTGAGGTTGCCAATGAAAGCCTGATTATTTCCGCCATTCATATACCCATTATTGCCGACACTGACCGTATTGATTTGGGATCCGGTGGTCCCTGCTGCGTATCCTATGGCTGTATTATTACTTCCTGTATAGTTAAAGTAAAGCGTACTAATACCACACCCTACATTATTAGATCCGGTGGTATTGTTGTAAAGTGCCTGTCCTCCATGAGCAGTATTGTTTGTACCTGTCGTACAGAAAGGCAAACTGGCATAACCAGTCGCAGTATTCCAGATTCCTACGGTATTATTTAACAGCGCGTTGGACCCGGTGGCAGTATTATAATATCCTGTGGTATTGTATACCAGGGCTGCGTAGCCCAGGGCGGTATTTTGGTATCCGTTGGTATTTGAATTTAACGTCCCATTTCCAATAGCTATGTTATAAGCACCCGTAGTGTTAAAAAAAAGCGCATTTCCTATCGCTATATTGTTTGATCCGGTTGTGTTGGTCTTCAATGCATAGATACCAACTGCAGTATTAGACTCCCCGGTTGAATTATTACTTAATGAATGATATCCGACAGCTGTATTATATTGTCCGGTAGTATTTCCAAGAAGTGAATTCCCTCCGACAGCTGTGTTTTCTGTTCCTGAAGAGTTGGCAAATAAAGATAAATATCCAACACCAGTATTGTTATTACTATTATTGTTGTGCATCGCCGAGTAACCGACAGCTGTATTAGATGCACCTATGAAATTCGCTCGCATTGCATTATTCCCGATTGCTGTATTTGAACTTCCGGTTGTACTGAAAAAAAGTGCATACGCTCCAACAGCGGTATTGTTATCCCCAGTGGAATTCACTCGAAGCGCGTTACATCCTAAAGCGGTATTTTCATTGTTATCCGTACCACCAGCAAGTGCCTCAGCACCTACAGCCACATTGTCGCTTCCGGTTATATTTCCCTGTAAGGCAGATTTACCATTGGCCGTATTCGAAGATCCAATGGTGGTTTGACCCAAGGCGCTTGAACCTGTAGCCGTGTTGAAATTTCCGATTGTATTACTTGTCATCGCTCCATCACCAAGGGCTGTATTCTCAGATCCGGTAGTGTTATTAATTAATGTCGTCCCACCAACAGCTGTATTAAAGGTGCCAGTTGTATTATACTTCAACGTTAGAAATCCTAAAGCTGTATTATTGTTTGCCGTTGTATTGTAATACATTGACTGGTATCCTACTGCCACATTTGCGGAACCAGTTGTATTTGAAAATAATGCATCTACACCATTCGCCACATTATATGAGCCGGATGTATTGAGAGACATCGCATTTCCCCCCACCACTGTATTTCTTGTTCCGGTGGTATTATTCCATAAGGCATAGCCTCCAATCGCTGTATTACTTTCACCGGAATAATTATTCTTCAACGCCAACATTCCCACCGCAGTATTATAGCTGGTGTTGTAATTAAAGTAAAGAGCCTGGTAACCCACAGCTACATTTCCTGCACCACTCGTATTGGAGTACAATGCAGTAGAACCCATGGATGTATTAAATGATCCTGTTGAATTATTCAAAAGCGCATATGAACCTGAAGCAGTGTTGTTTCCTCCGGTAGTATTTAGTGCCAGTGTATTTGCCCCTGTAGCCGTATTATTATCACCAGTTGTATTCTGCAGTAATGCGGCCATACCTATGGCGGTATTAAATGTACCGGAAGTATTATCACGAAGTGCCTGGTACCCTACTGCAGAATTATATCCAGCACTCGTACTTGACCTCAGTGCATCGAAGCCGACAGCGGTGGAATACAACCCGGTGGTATTTGAATAAAGAGCACTAGCACCCACCGCTGTATTAGCGCCTCCCGTCACATTCGAATAAAGTGCCCGATATCCTACTGCACAATTCAGACCGGCTATGGTATTGGAGTAAAGAGCCTGATAACCCACGCTTACATTGCCTGCTCCGGTAGTATTAGAAAATAATGCATCCCCCCCAAAGCCTGTATTCTCCCATCCTGTATTGTTATTGATCAAAGCCGCTGTACCATACGCACTATTGGCATATCCGGTTGTATTGGTTTGCATGGCAAACATGCCCATAGCTGTATTCGAGTACCCTGTCGTGTTGAGACTGAGAGCGACACTACCTACAGCAGTATTACTGACACCTGATGTATTTGCCCACAGCGCTTTGTAACCTAAAGCGGAATTATAATTACCCGCTTGATGATTGAGTGTTTGAAAGCCTACTGCTGTATTATAATTCCCGGTTGTATTATATTGAAGAGCTTCTCTACCGAATGATGTGTTCTCAGTACCTGAGGTATTGGCATAAAGTGAATTCATTCCAACTGCACAATTGGCTGAACCGGTGGTGTTAAATACAAGAGCATTCATACCCGTCGCAGTATTTCCTTCACCTGAAATATTAAAATGTAAAGCCTGGTGTCCCGTTGCTGTGTTGTACATGCCATCGATATTGTACTTCAACGCCGTACAACCCAGAGCGGTATTTTGTCCTGCAGTTGTATTAGATTGAAGTGATTCGAAGCCAAAAGCAGTATTTGCAACACCGGAGGTATTAGCATACATAGCACTTACGCCGACGGACGTGTTCAGCGATCCATTGAGATTATTAGCCATAGAATTTACACCTACAGCCACATTGTAGAACCCGGTAGTATTCTGAAGAAGTGCCCATGCACCTATCGCTGTATTGTTATAGCCGGTAGTATTTACCTTAAGCGCTTCAAAGCCAAAAGCAGAATTATACGTACCTGAGGTAGTTCCAAAACCTGCATTTAAACCAAAGTAGGAATTAGCTGAGGTAGGATGTAATTCTCCTGCTTTTATATTGTTGACTCTGAATTTCAGAGGTTGATTATCAGTTGTGCCTATAAAATCAGTAGCTGGATTCGTACCGGTATTTCCTGTCATGTACCAGCTATTGCTACCCGAACCTGATATACCCGACCAACTTGTCCCATTGTAGAAATAATAACCAGGTGCATTGTCTGTTTGAAAAATCATTAATCCTGTTGCCGGTGTTGCAATCGCATTCCGTTGCGTTTGTGTCATTCGTGGCATCAGAAGTCCCTTGGTTGTACTTTTAATGTCAAGCATGGAGCTTGCATTGGGAGCAGATCCATCATTAGTGATGGATACACTTTGAGCGTTGATCTTAAAAATATGAAGGAGAAGCAAGAGGCAAACAGCTATATATCGCATGCTAAATGTTTTGCCATAAAAATCCCCAGATCGATAGTCTGGGGATAGTCAGATTGAGCAATTCCCGGAAATGAATGAGAATTCGGAGAAAAAAGGAGTCACTTGTCTTTCTGGCAACTCACCCCTTCCCCTCTCTTACGAAATACCTATACATTCTAAAATGATTTTGCTTTTCTGGAAACTCAACCCCTTCCCCTCTCTTACGAAGTGATTGTATGCGCGAAAATGATTTTACTAAATAGAGGGGTGATTTGATTTGTGAAATCTTACCGCCCTCACTTGGCGAAGTTATTTCTAACAACGCAACCTTTGAAAAGAGAGGGGAAGGGGGTGAAACCTTCTCGCTTGAAACATGTTTTCAGTGGGATTGCAGGCAGAAATAATTATAGATCTGATTTGGAAAGCATATGGAAAATCCTAAAGCAAACTCTAACGCAGGAGGAATTAAAGTTTTAGTTGCGACCATTGCGGGGTCGATCATAATTTTTCTTTTAGGGTATTTGATTTTTGGTATCCTCCTCGCTCCCTATACAAGCGTGGATGACATTCACTATGACGGTTTGCGTAAGATGCCACCGGATTTCCTGCTGCTCATGATCAAAAATATAGTACAGGCATTTCTGCTTGTGTACATCTTTGAGTATTTAGCAGGCATCAGGACATTTTTAGCGGGCATGAAAATTGGCGCGATAACCATGTTTCTTATTACAGTAAGTCTAAACCTGAATTTATTAAGTATCATGAATCTGCACAATGGATACACGGCTAACATCCTCGATGTTGCGGGGGAAACCATAAGAATGGCTCTGGGCGGCGGAGTTATAGGTGCGATATTGGGGCTGATGGATAAACGTAAATAAATTTATCCCGGCCATAGAAAATACAAGAGTCTTCATACTATCATTTGCGTGCCTATATTCGATGTGAGGTCTAAATGAATGTGCAAAATGAAATCTGAACAGGGAAATCATTAAAATTAAAATATAAACCATGAGAAAAATAACTGTCTTATCGATGATCACGTTAGATGGCGTCATGCAGGCACCTGGCGGACCTGAGGAAGATAGATCGGGAGGTTTCGAGTATGGCGGCTGGACTGCACCTTATGGTGATGAGGTTGGTGGTCAGGAGGTGCAAAAAGAGCTGGATCAACCTGCAGATTATCTTTTGGGAAGGAAAACGTTTGAGATCTGGGAATCCTACTGGCCTGATCATGCGGACTTTTGGCCAGGTATCAATGAGGGAACAAAATACGTCTTGTCAGGGACCATGAACCAGTCAGACTGGAAAAACACTGTATTTATCCAAAGTCTGGAGGATATCAAAAAGCTCAAAAATTCAGATGGTCCTGACATCCAGGTTTGGGGTAGCAGCAAGCTCATTCAGCTGTTACTTCAGCACGATTTAGTAGATGAACTCAGGCTCAAAATTTACCCTTTGACTCTTGGCGATGGGAAAAAATTATTTAACGATGGCGCGATACCTGCAGCATTTACATTAACGGAGAGCCTGGTTACGACAACAGGAGTGATTCTTACCAATTACAAACGAGCAGGAGAAGTCGAGACAGGTACAACTGAAGCGTAGCAAGCATCGCAAAAAATTGAATGAATTGTATTAACCCTGGGTGTTGATTTGAAGCGTTCAATCGCAGACAAAGGAGAAATTGAGTTGTTTGCCTTTTGAAATACAGCTGCCAGACCCGGGATAAGCAAAAAAAACCCGTCAAAAATGACAGGTTCTTTTAATGCAGGACATCAAAACCAGCGATTAAGCGATTCTGACATTTATAGCGTTTAAGCCCTTTTTCCCTTCTTCTACATCAAAGGTTACTTTGTCTCCTTCCCTCACATCATCTGCCAGCCCATTCATATGAACAAAGATATCTTTGCCCCCGTCGTCCGGAGTGATGAATCCAAATCCCTTGGCATTGTTAAAAAACTTTACTGTTCCTTTAGTCATGAATAAATTATTGTATGAAATGCAAAGATACGAATTAATAGTGTAATTAGCGAAATTCATTATCATCAGGAGGAATTGGAGCTTAAAGTGATACCAAGGCCTGAGGTTTTTCGTATTGAGAAATTTTCAGGCCTATTGTTAATTTTGATAAAATACGATATAAAATTCTGTAAAATTGAATTGTGGACAACGAATATTAGAATTTAAACACAATTTGGAGAACTTACCACAAGTACAACCAGATCTTAAGCAGAAATAAAATGAGAAAACTTATTGCCGCTATCAACATGACACTAGACGGGTTTTGCAACCACGAGGCCATGACAGCAGATGATGAAATCCATGAACATTACAATGAACTATTAAGGAGTGCAGACACCCTGATATACGGAAGGACAACCTATCAACTTATGGAAAGTTATTGGCCTTCCGTCGTGCAGCAACCTACCGGCAATAAACCTATAGATGATTTTGCAGTCCTTATAGATAATATTTCAAAGATTGTTTATTCCCGTACACTTCAACATGTGGATTGGAAACATACTACATTGAAAAAGGAAATCATTAAAGAAGAAATACTAGAGCTCAAACAACAGGAAGGCAAAAACATTTTAGCAGGTAGCCCCAGCCTAATTGTAGCCTTAACTCAACTTGGCTTAATTGATGAATACCAGCTTGCAGTTCAGCCAACCATTTTAGGAAGCGGCTTATCATTATTTAAAAACATCAGGCACAGAATTGATCTCAAACTTTTAAAAACAAAAACATTCGGTTGTGGTGTGGTTGCATTTTATTATGAGCCCACCATAAATTAGATCATCATTAATTTATTTATCATCGTTTCAACAGCAGCCCGAAGTAGTAATAACATTATGCGAATTCCTATATTGATCTATTCAACATTTTTATTGCTGCTGATGAATAGTGGTTGTGCCATTAAACCCGGATTGAAAACAAATGTACAAGATCAACAGACTATTCAAAATTCAAACGGTAATCCTTCTAATTTAGTGCAGACTGACCTGTTAGCTAGTGATTCCATTAACCAAATACCCATTGGAAGAAAGTTATTACGTCGAGGAGAGGTCTGGAACCTGACAACAGAATCGGGCCAAATGGTAATATCAATATGTGTTGATCAAACCGGCCAAGTAATCTCAGCTAAATATGATCATGATAAGTCAACCAGGAATAATGCAATGCTCTCAAGAAAAGCAGAGCAATGTGCAAAACAATATGTGTTTGAAGAAGATTTGACCGCTCTCCCCGAGCAATGTGGCAGGCTCACTTTTATTTTCGAAAGAAAGTGAACATACCATCCTCTCTCTTATGAAATACTGTTTAGATCTTTCTGGCAACTCACCCCCTTCCCCTCTCTTACGAAATGATATGACATACAAAAATGATTTCCCTTAAGAGAGGGACGATTTGATTTGTGTGTGAAATCTTAACCGCCCCTCTCTCCTATCGTTTTGTTTCTGCTACGAATACTTTCAGAAGAGAGCGGAAGGGGGCTTCGTCACATCGACTAATGCCCGGTGCCCCGCCTGCTCATTCTCGTCGTCATGACAGAGCTCATCAACCGGATAAGGGGCAACATGGAAAAAGATAAAATCCTATAGTTTGTTATCTTGAAACGAATTAAGGGGCGGGCTGATGAAAACTCGAAATCAATCTGGAATAACTTATAAACCATAAAACGAAAACTATGAAGAAACTTCTACTACTGTCCATTTGCGGAATGTTTATCATTTCATGCGGCCAAAAAATGACATTCGAAGACCAAATCATGAACGATATAAAAACTAAAATTCCATCGGGAATTTGTAAAGAATTTCCTAAAGGGACAATTCTGTCTAACATTAAAATAGGTGAAATCGTTGACATTGGGTTAAACGGAATGACAGATGTGTCTTATGAATTTGATTATGAAATCAACAATGAAAAAAAACACAAAGTGTCTGCTCTTCTCTATATAAAGACAGGGAATACTTACGCATTAGGTTCAATGGGACCCGAGTGTGATTTTGAATACAAGCATTGAGGGTATAGCAAAAGAAAACAAAAAAAGAATAAAGATTAGAGAATATCGAAGTGAGAAGACAAGAAGTTTGTAGCAGAAGTTTGAAGTAGAAGTTGAAGTTGAGTTGAATGTGGATGTAAATTCCGCACTTCGTATTTAGACTTCCTTACTTCGCCTTCATACTTCTATCTCGATATTCACTATTCTCTATTCCCGATTCATTTAGAATTAATTAACTTTAAGGTATCAAAATACCTCCTATCATGAAAACACAATTCTTTTCAACCGTTTTAAGCGTCATGTTATGTTGCATGGTATTCCTTATGGCTTGCCGTCATGAAAAAGCACAACAATTTAACGTTGACCTCCAGTATAGCGATGGCAGTAAAGAGAGTTACGCCATGTATGAAGGCAGTACGCTGTTAGTCAACGATGGCGATATGCACGTAGTGGCAAAAGTCAAGAGCGGAAATGAGAATGAGCTGGAATTAGAAGTGACACGTTACACCATTACACATGATAGCATCAAACGAGAGCACACCATTCAAAAAGCAGGTGCTAATACCAACAAGATTTCTAAAGCTAAAAATACCGCACTGGATCCTACAGGTACTGTCCAGGTAAACCTCCAATCGATGGCCATGATTGATACAGGCAGACAACCTAAAGGAGCGTGCAAGGGCATTTGTTGCGAAGCTACATGCTTCAGCGTCTGGTGCTGTTATGACGTAGAAGAATGTAAAAATGCACCTTGCGATTGCAAGTCACCTTCAAATTGTCCAGGACAACCATCGGGTGGACAGACCGCTGCGCTTTTTGAGCTCTTCAAGTCCGGAAAGGATATGATGGTCTTTAAGGATTAAGCATCACCAGGATCGATCTTATGGCAGATATCAAAGGCTTATTGCTACGCAATAAGGCGATTTTACTTTATAGCATCAGTTTAGCTTTTCTGCTATTTCTTCTCAAATGGCTGGAACTTCGATTTATCATATTTCAGCATTCATTTGAGGTCTACATCGGGGGTATTGCAGTTATTTTTACAGGATTGGGAATTTGGCTTGCCCTCAGGCTGTCAAAACCCAAAATTGAAATCGTGGTGATAGAAAAAGAAGTCTTTGTACACAGAAATGAAAATTTTGCGCTCAACACATCCCTTGTCTCCCAGCTTGAAATAAGCAAACGCGAGATGGAAATACTGAACTTATTGGCCCAAGGGCATAGCAACCAGGAAATTGCCGGAAAACTCCTGGTCTCATTAAGCACCGTGAAAACCCACAATCAAAATCTTTTTGAAAAATTGGATGTGAAAAACCGGTTACAGGCAGTTGAAAAGGCAAAAAGATTGAATCTCATCCCTTAAAAACCTCATACTTTGGTATGAAATAAGCGGCCAGACCTAAAAATGGCCGAAAGTATGAGTGGAAATGATGTGCAATAGCCACATTTGCACCCACAAAAAATATACAAATGAAAAAGAATATTATCATCTATGGCCTCATAGCAGGCCTTATTGTATCGGTTTTAATGCTGTCTTCAGTCAACTACTTAAGCCATTGCGAAGGTAACGTTGACTATGGCACAAGCATGATCATCGGTTATGCTTCCATGCTCATCGCATTTTCACTTGTATTTGTAGGCATCCGCAACTACAGGGATAAATACAATGAAGGCGTGATCAGTTTTGGCAAAGCATTCACAACAGGTATTTTTATTGTTTTAATTGCCTCCACAGTTTATGTTGTCGCCTGGCTTATTGACTATTTCTTTTTCATACCCGATTTTATGGAAAAAATGTCAACACACATGCTTGATGAATTGAAATCAAGTGGAGCTAGCCAGATCGAAATAGACAAGCAGACACAGGAAATGGCCCGTTTTGGGATGATGTATAAAAATCCATTCTTTAATGCCATGATCACTTACACGGAAATATTACCGGTCGGATTGATTGTAACACTGATCAGTTCATTGATTTTAAAAAGAAAGACTGCAAAGATTCAATCGGCAGGTTAAAGATATCAGGGCAGTAAAAAACAAAAAAACGAATTGACCAGACCATTCATAACTGCTTTTCCACCTTTTCTGCCTGGTTGCTGAGCGGTAGCACAAGGATGAGCGCTAGCAGGTCGAAGCACTCTACCTTTCCAAAAGTTTGTAACCATTTAAAAAATAATAACATGCATATCCTATTTACATTACTATATATACTAGGAGGCTTCATTGCCTTGTTGTTGATCCTTGCCCTTTTCATAAAGAAGGAACATTATGTCAATCGTGAAATTATCATCAATGCACCCCTGCAAAAAGTATTTGATTTTTTAAGGCTACTCAAAAACCAGGAGGAATTCAACAAATATGCGCAGACCGATGCTGACAGGAAAAAAGAATTCAAAGGAACAGATGGAACAGTTGGATTTATTTATTCCTGGAGCGGAAATAAGGATGCCGGCGAAGGAGAAAAGGAAATCATGAACATTGTGGAAGGAAAAAGAATTGAAACTGAAATCCGTTTCGTAAAACCGATGCGGGTCACTGCCTCAGTGATCATGGAGACAGAATCTGTGTCCGATACTCAAACCAAAGTAAACCTGATCAATGCAGGTACACTAAAATATCCTTTGAACCTGATGATACCCATGTTTGAAAAGAACTTTGCAAAAGATATGGATGTCAGTTTGCTTTCATTGAAAAACATACTTGAAAGATAATCACAACACGTAAGCACAACGGACCTCTAATATCGAATTGAAAAAAAATAAATGGTAAAGACACGAGCTGCGCTGTGGATCCATTTACACATTTAATCAACTAACATTTTTATCCATGAAAAATATTGAAGATTTTTTTGCAAAGTATGCGATGGCTTCACTTCATGGAAAATCTGATGAAATAGCCTCTTGTTATGCTTCAAGCTTTATGGTTGCTACAAAAACTCAATTTTCAGCTTTTAAAAATGATGACGAATTTATAAAATGGCTAAACCAGGTATTTGATTTCAACAAAAAAGCCGGGTTGCATAAAATGGAAGTTATAAATATTGAATCTGATCCGATTGGGGAATATTTCCTAAAAGCTTCCGTGACCTGGGGTACGACGTTTTTAAAAAACCCTGCAGAGGAAATAAAATTTGATATTCATTATATTTTGAATCTTTTTGAAAAAGAAATCAAGATCGTTTTCTATATCAGTGAAGACGACCAGGAAGAACTGATGAAAGAAAAAGGTTTGCTCTGATAATATCCATACTAACTGCTCAATGAATCCTTTAAATCCCTCAATTTCAGTTCCAGACCCCTCCCCTTTCTGCCATTTTTCTATAAAAAATTTGAAAAGCAGAATCCTATTACCTACAAGAAATTATCTTTACTAACTGATACTTACTGCCATGGACAATACAAGAGTATATAAAATGTCATTTGCGAGCGTTTATCCTTTGTACCTACAAAAGGCAGAGAAAAAAGGACGCACGAAATCTGAAGTGGATGCAGTGATTTTTTGGCTGACAGGATATGATCAAAAAACACTGCAGCAACAAATCGACAAGAAAAATGATTTTGAAACCTTCTTTGCCCAGGCACCACAACTAAATCCAAATGTTTCAAAAATCACAGGCGTGATTTGCGGATATCGCGTGGAAGAGATTGAAAACAAACTCATGCAAAAGGTCCGATATCTAGATAAGTTGGTGGATGAATTGGCAAAAGGCAAGGCCATGGAGAAGATTTTAAGAAAATAAGGTTATAAGACTTAAGGTAGAATACAAATTTTTTACTCCAAATGAATATGAATCTTATAAAATAGTAATCCCATGAAGCTGCCGTTCATACTTACGTTTTACGGCTTATGGCTTTCTGCACTTTTATACTCACAGGATCAAAACTTTATAGATTCATGCCTTGCGGAAATACCAAAAGCAAAAAATGATACCCAGGCACTTTACCTGTATAATCAAATTCTTTTCGTACACACTTATTACAAGCCGGAAGACGGTTTGAAATATGAATTGCCGGCATTGCAGGTTGCTGAGAGAATGAAATGGAGTGTAGGAATGGCAATGGTAAAAACATATGTCGGACGTATTCACTGGCGCAAGGGCAATTTCAATGAAGCCTTGAAATACCATTTGGACGCCCTGAAAGTTTATGAAGAGTCAGGCCAAAAAGACCATATCATCGATGCTTTAATGTATATCGGGCAGGACTATGGTGATGGAGGGAATTACGCGGATGCATTGACTTATTTATCGAAAGCTTTAAAAATAAGTAAAGAGACAGGAAATAAATCTCAGCAGGGATACCTGTATTTTATTTTTTCATGGGTCTATGACCAGCAGGGAAATTATCTGCAATCCACAAAAGAAAATATTGAAGCCCTTAAAATCTATGAAGAATTAGGTGACAGCCTTTCAATTGCAATTGCTATCAACAATATCGGTGAAGACATGCAGAGCCTCGGCAACTATGATGAAGCTATTCATTATTTCACCAGGGCATTGGATCTGCAGGAAAAATTAGATGAAAAAATGAATTCTGGCTATACGTACATCAGCCTTGGTAATGCCTATTCCCTTTCTGGCAATGCTGTTGCAGCTTTGAAAAATTATTCAGCAGCCCTTACAATAGCCACCGAAATCAATGATTCTTTTATGGCATCAGATGCTTATCAGAAAATTGGTAAAGTATATATGGCGCAGGGTAAGTACTCCGAAGCCCTTGATAATTTTCTGCGTGCAGTTAACGGGTTCAAATCCGTTTCAAACAGGCAGGAGCTTGCAGGTGTCTACAGTCAAATAGGGACTTGCTTCACCCGGTTACAGAAATATAATGACGCAGAGAAGTATTTCGCTGATGCCCTTGCTTTGTCAAATGAACTGGATAGCAAAAGGTCTTTTGGCGATTATTACAAAGGAATAGAAATGCTTGACAGTGCGATGGGAAGGTGGCAAAATGCCTATTTAAATCATAAGCAGTATATCACCTTACGTGATAGCATGCTAAATTATGAATCGGCAAAAAATATGGTAGCCGCTCAACTGGAATATGAAGAAGAAAAAAAAGACCTGGCAGAAAGAGCTGAACAGGAAAAAAAAGATATTCTTCAGCGTACAATTCGCAACTCTATTACCGCCACGCTTGCAGGCTCACTCATTTTCTTAACCGTAGTTTACCGTCAGCGAAACAAAATTTCAAAAGCACACAAACGAAGTGATGAATTGTTACTTAACATTCTCCCCGGAGAGGTCGCTGAAGAATTAAAACAGAAGGGAAGAGCCGAAGCAAAGCACTTTGATGATGTCACCGTCATGTTTACGGATTTCAAGGACTTCACACAAATATCTGAAAAGCTGTCTCCGGCAGAATTAGTTTCAGAAATTGATTCCTGCTTTAAGGCATTTGATCACATCATCACTAAATACAACATCGAAAAAATAAAAACAATTGGGGATTCATACATGTGTGCCGGTGGCCTGCCCGTTGCCAATACAACACATGCAGAAGATGTAGTACGGGCTGCGCTTGAAATCCAACAATTTATGCTGGGACATTTGGAACAAAGGAAAAAAGAGGGTAAAGACATTTTTGAAATAAGGATTGGAATACACTCCGGCCCTGTTGTAGCCGGAATTGTGGGGATAAAAAAATTCGCTTACGATATCTGGGGTGATACTGTAAACATTGCATCCCGTATGGAAAGCAGTGGTGAAGCCGGAAAAGTAAATATCAGCGGTAACACTTACCTGGGGGTGAAAGATTTATTTCATTGTATCCATCGTGGAAAAATTCAGGCAAAGAATAAAGGTGAGATCGACATGTACTTTGTAGTGCACGGAATTAACTTTGATCAAAAATAAAAACGAATATGGATTATGCATTCCTGAAACCTGGATTATTTGTGTATTAAATCACAACTCCATGCCAGGGACATTGGCTAAACTTATCACCACTTCAGCACGTGAATATGGAAATCAGAAAAAGAGGGATGAAAAAGGTTGCCCTGATATTAGGAACAATAACACTGGCAATTCTTATTGTGGCAATTTACAAATTGTATTTAGCCGGGCGATAGAACAATCATATCACAACTCCGAAAGAAATGACTAAGAAGACTAAAATTGGAAAAGTTCTCTACACTCTAATTATCACCTTAATAGTATTCGTTTTGGGATTGGCAACCTTTATCTTATACCCGCAGCCCTTATTTGCCAACAAATTGGAATACAAACAATTCAACGTTTATTCAAAGGAAATAATCAGCGAACAAATCAAACCTATTCTGGACAGTGCTCTTTCCTTAGTTGCCACGTCGGAACTATACGACTCCACATACCGGGTAGATTTATTTTTAAGCTATAACACGTTTCTGAATCAAATAGATGATATGGTTTTCGGACAGGGTGTTTCCGCTAAGGCATTAGACAATAATTTAGTTTTCAAGGCCAACGTTGATGTAAACGAAAATCGAGTACATGCCACATTTCATAAATCCTGCCATCAACGATTTGACTACATGATTGCTCATGAATTGATGCATTGCCTGCAGGCACATAAATACGGTTTGCTAAAATTTAATCCGTTTACGCATCTGGAAATGTGGAAGCTGGAAGGATATCCCGAATACGTAGCAAGGCAAAAGTTTTCGGAGTCCACTGATAGCCTTAAGATGGAAATTAAAAGGTTCATCGAACTTCATGATAAGCAGACAGACATATGGATATTGCTGGAAGAAGGAGGCTGCGAAGTTCCGGAGTTTTATTACAAGGGGAGACTGATGACTGAATATTTGATGAATGCTAAAGGTATGACGTATGACCAAATCCTTAAGGATAAAAGATCGGAAGAAGAAATCTATATTGAGATGACAGGATGGGTAGAAAAATAAGTAACATCATTCTCAATTGAAAGACAACTGGCACATTCATGATGCAAGTTCAAACAGATAAACAAAAATAAATATTACATCAACCTGCCATGCAACTAAAAGAATCAAGAACTAAAAAATTTGCTTATTCAATCATAACCCTGTTCTTCCTCAATTTTATTTTTGGCGGTATAGGGTCGTTTTACGAAGATGAGAGCCTCCATCAAACGCTTTTTTGGCATATATCGACTACCTCCATGGTGGCTGCTTGTGTGCTGATGGGTGCTTATGTAGCTGAAAAAGGCTGGTCATTTGCATCCGGAGGGTTTTATCTGCTGGGCGTTGCTAACGGTGTTTTTTATGCCTCTCTTAATCTGGGCGAATATTCACCGTTAACACTAGCACGGGGTATTCTGGTCCTGATCCCTGCTTTTATCGCGATTGGCATGAGCAATTATTTCAGGCCCTGGCTAAAATGGCTATCCGTTTCAACCAGTATTCCTTTTGTCATTCTGTATATCCGTATTCTTTCCGGCAGCTCTCACATCCATGATGCCTATGAAGTGGCCAGTTTTTTTTACTTAAACCTGATGTCCATACTCTGGTCAATCAATATATTGCGTGACCTTAAGCGAGACACAACTGTAGCATCATGAGCCCGACATCATTTTTGTTTTTCATTACTGCAACTAATCTTTTTTTAAGCATGGATAAACATTTAAATGAAATCATATCTTATCGTAACAAGGACTTCAAACTTGAGTATCCTGCATCATGGACGCTTGATACATCAAAAGCCTGGGGAGCTGAGTTGATCCTCTTTTCACCCATGGAAAGCGAAGCTGACCAGTTCAATGAAAATGTAAATGTTGTCATCCAGGACTTAACAGGTCAAAATATTGACCTTGAAAAGTATAAACAGATTACTGACCAGCAGATCAATACTTTGGCAACAGACGGCAAAATTTTAGAATCCTCTATAGTAAAGACAGACGCGAAAGAGGCCTTTCGTATAACCTATACGATGACCCAGGGAACATTTAGCTTAAAAATCACTTCGGAATGCCAGATCCACAATGACCAGGCATATTTAATAACTTTTACTACAGAAGCCGGTCAATACGAACTGTACAAGGTCACTGGTGAACAAATCCTGGCTTCCTTTGCTTTGATTAAATGAATAAGTTCTCCAATGGCATACAACTGCAAGCAACCATCACGGGCGTATTGATAAGTCTGTCGTTACTTATTGGTTGCTACAACCACAGAATTGATAACACATCGCAAACTCAACCTTTATCAAAAGAAATGACAATCACAGAAGATACTTTAAAACAAGTGCTTGATGCTTTTAACCGGCATGACCTTGATGCGATCATGAATTATTTTTCCGATGATTGTTCTTTTGATTTTCCAAGGGGACCTGAATCCTGGGGACAACGCTTCGTTGGTAAAGAACAAGTGCGTGAGGCGCTTGCAGGTCGTTTCAAAGGCATTCCTGATGTTCATTATGGCGAAGACCATCATTGGATCTCAGCTGAAGGAAACAGGGGGGTATCAGAATGGACGCTTACCGGTACTACATCCTCAGGAATTAACTTAAGAGTGAGAGGGTGCGACCTTTGGGAGTTTCGTGACGGCAAGGTCACACGGAAGGATTCTTATTGGAAAATAGTTGAGCCTGCATCGAAATGATCTCATAAATTACATCTGTGAGAAATACTATTCCAGGTATCATGGCCTTTATATTGTCCCACTCCTTATCCGGATTATCCGGACAAGAAGATGCGTGGGTTCGTTTTTAAAAGTCAGTAGTCAATGGTGAAACGTGATTTGAATTTGCGTTAATACTTCGAATTCCTGAACTCATCCTTAAGCTACAGTTCAGCAACATTGCGAAATTTGGAGCAAATACGTTTTACACTTTCTCCGCTAACAACCTTTCACAAACCGCTTGGCTCAACGTTTCCGACAATGAAAATCTGAAATATAATATTTCGTGAAGCATGGATCAATATTACATTGAATAATGAACTGCCTGTTCCACTTCAAACCATTCTGGATTTCACAAAGCATAAGCAATCAGAGAAATTATTTATCTTGAAACTGATTAAGGCAGAATTGATACTTCACTCAATTATAAACTTAACAACTCTATCATTGAGTTAATAAAGGACTGGGAATTAAAATAGAATAAAGTAATATCCGGATAAATTTGTTGCACTAAATCCCGCTACATATGAAACCACTTCTCCATTCTCTATTCCTTTGTCTCCCATTCTTGTCCTTTGGTCAGATCGCTTTTGAATACGTCCCTCATCCTGAAGATTTTAGTATCGGAGCAGTCAGGAAATCACCTATAGGTGAATACTTTCTCCAGGCAGCTGATGATTGGAAGCACATTTACACTTCATTGGATGGTGTGGATTGGACTAAAACTTCTTTGCCTGTCGAACATGAATTTTATGATATCCAGTACTACACTGATGGTACACCTGTTCTGAAACCTGAGGACGAAGCACATCTTATAAGGAGAAACGGAAATTGGTATACCATGAGCGCAGGTGGAGGGGACCTTGTGGTAGCCAGTTTTATTAAAGATGATACATTGTTTATGTATCATGACAATCGTTTTGCCTACAGCCTGGACAAGGGCCAAACCTTTATTCCTGTATTTACGTATTCTGGAAATATCATAGACCATACCGCGCAACTTTGGAAATTTGAAAGCTACTACGTGCTTCATCATACGGCAGGTACATTGCATTATCTTTCTGTGTTCAATTTGAATGGAGAACGTGTACTGAGTGATACACTTGATATCTTTTTTGGTGAAACCATCACGTACAATAGTTGTGGCCAGATCCTTTTCAATGATGAAAATAATTATTATCTTTTAAAAGAAGAGGCCTTGATGTATCAATCAGGACCAATTGATGACATTGTATCCCAGTTTCAATTTGGAACCGATCTACTGTCTGGAGGTGGCAATTATTACACGCGTGATCAAAACACGATATACAAAACCAATGGTTGTAATTTTGAATGGCAGTTTTATACCGCCAATGACCTGATCGAATCGAAAGATCACATTTGGTTTAGTCAACTGGGGGAAATGTTTCTTTATGATACATACGATGATTTTTTTACAGTTCAGATAAACGGGACAAATGTGGAATATCACCCGGACATTAATTATCCTTATATCACAGATCTCGATGAATCGGCTCAGGGCTATCAATTTTGCCCGACAGCTAATTCATTATTCACCAAGGGAACTGATCATAATTTATGGATGCAGCTTGATTCAACTGGAAATAGCCGTTTTCAGGTGCAGTATTCCCCCGGAGGAGATATATATGTTTGCAGGCAAAGTGACATCATATATTCAACAGACAATGGTCATAGTTTTGACACACTCCCGTTACCAGGGATTGCAAATCCTTTTTATTTTCCCTTTCTGAAAGTACTTAGTGATAATGTCATGTTTTTTACTGACCGCGTACACGGTCTTGGTTTTTACACTGTGAATCATGGAAAGGATTGGATTGAAACAGGAGAGTTCTTTCACAGCGAAAGGCTGCAGGTAAAATTAGTTGGTGCTGATATCCTCCTGGGGCATTTCCGTAATGATTTACTTTTTATGAAAATTAATGTATCTACTAATGAGATCATATCTGAAAGAATTGACAGCATCCCCTTCTTTTTTGGTTCAAGCGCTGCCCTGTTGGATGATGGCACCTTTTACATTCAATTGAAGCAATTTAATGGCACATTTCCAGAAAATTATTATCGCTACCGTTTTGAGGATGGACTAAAAAATTTGGGTCCTTTCCCGGAATTGCGTAACACTACTCTCGCTTCATCAGGTAATGAATTATATGCTTTAAGTTCAGAAGATTATTATTTGTATGATGGCGAAACTTTCATCAACCATGATTATGATGGATTACCTTCTACCAATGATAAAAAGTTTATTGTATCACAAAACGAATACTTATATGTGATCGCCGTTCAAAGCACGATATACAGGTCCACTAAACCTTTATCACTTCCTGTAGGCACCAAAGAAACAAATGCTTTGGCCAGGTTCGATGTCTTTCCAAATCCGGCCAATAATGAAATCTGGGTGACAATGGATGATAATGAACTTCAACAGATTGATTCATACGAGATCATTGATCTATTTGGAAGGATTGTATACCAGGCAGATTATCTGAATCAGCAGGTAATCAATATTAATCATTTGAAGCCGGGTTTGTATAATCTGATATTGAAGGAAAAGGAGACTATTGTTGGAATACAGAAGTTTATTAAACTTTAGTCCCGCAAGCAAAGTCAATTAAAATTCTTCCAATGGTCCCAAGCCACTTTATTCAGCAAATAGTCTAAAGTACTATCGATATCATTCGCCTGCATATCACTTCGGCCAGCGTTCAGTGCATCGCCTGCTATTCTCAAACAGATGTTATAGCTCAATAACTTATTGTAAGAAATATCTTCCAATCTCAACTTCCCTTTTGATATTCATTCATGTCACTCTTTCAATACCGCCATCTGATTTGAATTCACCCCTCCATCTATTTTTGATTATTTTGCACCCATTACACATTTCCTTCACCAGTCTATATCTCATGAAGAGGTCTGCCCTGTTTTTTATTGCTTTATTTTTTCTACATTTTGCCAGTGCACAAAATGTGGGAATTGGAACACCTATACCCACAGCCAAACTTCATGTGAATGGCACCCTCAAAGTAACAGATGGCACACAGGGAGCCGGAAAGATCCTCACCAGCGATTCTTCAGGATTAGCCAGTTGGAAAGTCTATACACCCGCTTCAGACCCGTATTATGCCAGGACTTCAATATGTTGTAATCCCTGGATGTCAAAAAATCTGAATGTGTCTGCTTATCAAAATGGGGATCCTATTCCGAAAGTCCCTGATGGCCCTGCCTGGACAGCTTTGACCACAGGAGCCTATTGCTATTTTAACAATGATAGTACGACATATGCTGCTGTGTATGGAAAGCTGTACAATTGGTATGCTGTAAATGATCCGAGAGGCTTAGCTCCTGAAGGATGGCATGTTTCCACCGATTTTGAATGGACTAATGCCAGTAACTGCCTTGGCGGAGACGATGTATCCGGTGGCTTTTTGAAAGAGGTTGATACAGGACATTGGAATTTCCCAAATACAGGTGCAAATGATATTTCAAGTTTCACTGGCCGGCCGGCTGGTTACCGCGACGTCAATGGAATATTCGGTGGCATGGGCCATGATGGTTACTTCTGGAGTGCTTTAGAAAGTAGTGCCCCCAATGCGTGGTACAGGCTGCTGTTCTATCAAAATGACAATTTATACAGGTCCGAGCTCAATAAAGGTTTTGGTTTTTCTGTCCGGTGTCTCAAAGATTAGCCGATTACAATTAAAGATGATATGATGAAGTCAACAATAATATTGTTTACCGTGCTTTTTACAGGAATTGTCAATGCACAAAATGTAGGTGTCGGCACGATCATGCCCGGAGCGAAACTGGATGTAAATGGTACACTTAAAGTTACTGATGGTACACAGGGCGACGGCAAAATTCTCACAAGCGATGCTGCAGGCTTAGCCAGTTGGCAGGCTCCTCCCGCTACGACTACTGAATATCCGAGTGTATGGATAGGCTGCAATTCATGGATGATTAAAAATCTGGATGTCAGCACGTATCGAAATGGAGATCCTATACCAAATGTGACCTCAAATAGTGAATGGTTTAACCTGACTACAGGGGCATATTGTTATTATAATCATGATTCAGCGACATATGCAGCCACATATGGCAAACTGTACAATTGGTATGCGGTAAATGATCCCAGGGGATTGGCTCCGGAAGGGTGGCATGTACCCAGCAAGAATGATTGGACTGATTTAACCACTGCTCTCGGCGGGGAAGCTGTCGCCGGTGGTTTTACCAAAGAAACAAGTACAATACATTGGCCTTCCCCTAATAGTGCAACTAACACCACTAATTTTACTGGCCTTCCCGGTGGCTACCGTCTTGGTAGTGGAGGTTTCTTCGAGATTGGCAATTTTGGCGAATGGTGGAGTTCCAGCGATTCCGGGGCTGGTGTTGCATGGAGTCAATTCGAATATTATGCTGAAGACGGCCTTTATAGTGATGGAGCCAACAAACGTTTCGGCTTTTCGGTACGATGTGTGAGGGATTAGGGATGAAAAATGACCATTCTGTTGAATGTTGAATCTGGACAGATGATGTTTGAAAAAGATCTTAAGCAATGTGATTCGTAAGAGATTATTGATAAAATATTCTTGATACAATGTCTCTGCTAATTTGAAGGTGAATTCATTGTCATTCAATCTCACTACACCCCAATCACTCCCCTTCCTCACCCCTATTCAGTCAAATCCCAATAATTTCACTTCCTTCACAGTAGAATGATAATCCCAGGCCATTCATGGATATTTCATGGAGATCGAAAAAGTAAATTCCGTACTTTAGTCTAAGTGAGTTCCTTAACTAATCTCATTCCCTGGTTCTTATCCTTTCACTGATGATCTCTGGCTATTTTCACGGCGACAACGAATATGGATAATATGATAAAAGCACTAAAAATATCTTTATTGACGCTCTTACAGGTGTACTCCTTACAAGTCAATGCCCAGAAATATACAGAAGGAGTCTATGAATTCGGACTTATCTCTCTTGAGAGGACACCTGATTCACCCATTGACTCCATTACACTTCCGTTAATGAAAGCGAATGTTGAAGCTCAACTTGCATATACCGTTTATTTCACCAAAGATCTAATCGCTATTGAAAAAACAGATCCTTTAGGATCAGATATTCGTGGAGTTTATGACTTTCAGAATCATAAAGTATATGAATTCAAAAATATTTCAGATCAACCAGGTTTCACCCAATATGATATTCCAGAACATGTACCTATTTCAGATTCAGAAAATGAAATTTTATCGAAAATCAAATCAGCTAAAGGTGAAATAATAGCTGAAAGTATTTTTGGATTGAGTGGCACCAAATATGAAATTGAACAAAATGGATCAAACTTTACACTCATTCTGACAAAGGATATATTGGTTCAGGATATCCAAAGCATCAATCCATTACCTCTTGATGTTGGGACAATTATTCAGTTTTCCATGATAGAACAGGGCTTGAAAATTACAATGGGCATGAAATCTTTTTCACCCGTCATTCCGGATCGAAATATATTTAGCATAGATACTATCGGACTCATGAACTTTACCAAACAAAGGGAGGCTTTACAGGAAAGTTTAAAGGAAATGCACGAGGAAGACAAAATAAAAAAGGAAAAATACGGTGATTATAAACCTCATTCCAGCAAAAATGACATCATTCATAACCTGGCAGAAGAAGGAGCATTAGATAAAGATAATTGGAAAGTTTCTCAGGCACTTGAAAATCATACAGACTATGATATTCCCAGTATAGTAGTCTTGGCACTAGATGAAGAAAAAGGTATGGCTATTATGGATCGATCATCCTTGAAGAAGTTGTTTACACGTTATGATATGCTTTCACCGACCTTGGAATATATTCTTTCAGATAAAGAATCCAAATGGAATAAAATACCGGATCATCTAAAATATTCCGCCATTTGTATTGCATCCATAAAAGATCTACTGAATAACCATTTTTCAAGAGGACAAATTGCCAGTAACCTCACATCATTGGATCTGCTTGACCCGGGAAGTGATTCTGTTGCAAGATCTTATTTAGAAGGTAAAGCACCCTTAAAGGATTTACTCAATGAAGTAAATATTTTCACACGGTTGAAAGACGATATCGCGATCACAGATGACGATATTTATAAGCATGTTGCTGCGTTCTTTGATATTGTATCAAGCAAAATGGGAACTCATCTCATGATCGAAAGGCATAACACTCAAATGACGGTCAAAAATGGTGACGCCTCATATTATGTAGACATCAATAGTTTAAAAGAGCCGGACTATAGCAAGACCGATGAAGATGAACCTCCAACCATATTTTTAGATACTACAAAAATAAATGAAGAATTCTATCAGAAACTTTTGGATGTAGTTAAACAACTAGGTGCTGATCAGAATACAGGTATGGCCTACAGTATCTATCGATTACATCCACCCTTCGTTCGGGAAATACCGGAATATGATTATGATGAGATCGTGGAGGCTTATCCATGGATTCGCATTGATGAAAATGCTATCTACTTTCAACAGTTTCCAAAAAAGGATTACGAATTTCTGGAGGGTGACATTGGTTGTAGTTTCCCATATCATCCTGATGCAGATTATCAGGAAGTAACTATTGGCAATTTCAAAATTGGAGATATAGATGCAGGAATTGATTACGTTACTTCAAATCAAAAGAAAGCATTCATAGATTATCTAAAAAAATACCACCAGGATTTTGGAGTCCCTGATGAAAACCTTACTGATGATATAAATGACATCGAACAAAGCCTGATAAAAGGATCTGATGATTTGTTACGATACTTAAAAAATATCAGAATTACCGTTGAAAACATTTTTGATATTACCCCCAGATCAGAATACCACCCGAAGTTTACAACGGATAAAAATGACTTCAAAGATGCTTACTACGCCATAAGCAGAGTCATAGGTGATGACTTTCCTGCAACAAATTTCTTCTATGAGAGTGAAGCTCATAAAGTTAGATTTGTATTTAATGGTCAGGAATACAGAGTAGATCCCGGGGACAGGAATATGATCCGGTTTATCCAGGCAAATATGAAAAAAACCAAATCCGGCAAACAATTATATCCTGTGCGTTCTTTTAGTGTGACACATGAGGAATATTTTTATCTCACTCCTGAACAGAAACTGAGCCTGAGTAAAATAATTCCGATAAATTTTTAGGATTTGCGTATCGGGTATCTGCTTATTTGATCTGGAAAATATTTCTATGAAGCCAATTTTTCTTTTTACTCTAATTGCAATTAGCAGCCTGGTATCTGCACAACCTTATCAATCCATTTTTGGAAATACCAGCACGATGTGGATCATTAAATGGTATAATCTGGATTTTGGTGGAAATGATACGATTGTAGTTGTAAAAGATACTTTGGCTTATGGTTTTATCTGGAAAAAAATTTCGGTTCGTCCCACTGTTTGGATTGAAGGATTGCTTCGGGAAGATACGTTGACCGGAAAGGTTTGGTATCACCCACTGGATCCTGGTAGAGATTCAACATATTTATCGTTCGATTATTCATTAGACAAAAAAGATACATTTGACCTTTCAACCAATTATGAACCATTTCTAACTCAAGCTATTGTAGATTCAACATTTTTTGATGATGACAGGAAAAGAATTAGGTTTAATTCATTTATCGAAAATGCTGAACACATAACTTTTATTGAGGGAGTAACCGGAAACCAGGGTCCGATTTATAAGGAATCCAGCGGTTTAGGTTACCCTTATTTGTTGTGTGCATATAAAGATGGCATTCAAACTTATTCTAATATCTCATACAATGGAGATTGCAGTCCACCTACAGGAATTAATCAAATAGATCACACAGAAGAGATTGTAGTTTATCCAAATCCTGTTGAAGATGTTCTTTATATAAATAACACTTCGGATATACTTTTTAAGAAAGTTGAAATATTTGATGCTTTAGGAAGAAAAATATATAGTGATGGCTATTCGTCTTCCCTTAATTTACATGACACCATGCCCGGACTTTATTACATAAGATTCATTACAGTTAAGGGGAATAGCATTATTAAGACAGTTGTTCATCAATAATTACAAGAAGGCACAACGTTTATATTAAATATAAAAAAACCGACCTTTGGACTAATGGAAACCCAATGGCAATTTTCCAGCATATCAAAAATGAAAGACACACCCTCCGAAACCTGGTACGAAGATTTTTTCAAAGGCATAAACTGCGAACTTTGGGAGAATGCCGTATCACCGGAATGGACAAGACAAGAAGTAGATTTTTTACTGACAGAATTGAACCTTCAACCGGGACAACGCATCCTGGACATCCCTTGCGGCTTCGGCAGGCATTCTGTTGAATTTGCAAAACGGGGCTTTCATGTAACGGGTGTGGATATTTCAGAAACTTTCATTCATAAGCTGCAGGAAAAAATTTATGCCGACAAGCTGACCATCCATGCTGTTCAAACAGATATCCTGGCAATGGAGCTCAATGAAACATTTGATGGAGCAGTTTGCATGGGTAATAGCTTTGGTTATTTCAGTTATGAGAAAATGGAAATTTTTGTAGACAAAGTTTCTGAATGTCTTCAAAGGGGAGCCAGGTTCATTATTAATTCAGGCATGATCGCCGAAAGCATACTTCCTAATTTTTCTAAAAACAGATCCTTTACAATTGGAGATATCCAGATGGATATTATGAATGAATATAATACTGCAGAAAGCTTCATGACAAGTCATATCTTTTATACGAAAGGTGAAGTAAAGGAAGAGCATGCCTTCAGGCATTATGTATTTACATTGGGAGAAATAAAATGGCTGTTAAAAATGTTTGGGCTCAGACTTAAAGCAGCCTACAATTCGCCGGCAAAAGTTGAATTCAGCATTGGAGACCACCAGGTTTATATTGTTGCAGAAAAGGAATAGGCAAAGTGCATTAGGCAATAGGCAAAGTGCAAAAGGCAAATAACAATAGGCAAAAAGCAATAGGCAAATAACAATAACAAAAAGCAATAGTAAAAATGCAATGGTTCGAATCTTTGGATAGCCTTCAATGGGATACCAGCTTTATTCAAGCTGGTGCGACATTCCAGCAACTGCAGGCATTGGGCAAAAAGCAATTAGAAATTACCAAAAAAAGCAACCGTAAATCATAAATCCAGAACCTGCAGGGTTTTTGAAACGATGCGAAGCCAGATTGAGAAACACAGGGGAAGAGAATTTTTCGTAGGAATATCAAAGTGTAAATAAATAAATTCAAAATCGAAAAATTCGAGGGGGCAAAAAAGCATGGGCATCGGCAATATATCAAAGGTTATGTGTTCCTGGCTTGCCATTGCTATCACATTTTGCCGTCCCCATTACAAACCCTGCCTTATTTCCACTTCTCATAGCCAGAAACCCACAAGAGCTAGTTACATTTGCTTTACATGAAATTCTCTGGCTAATATGAAATCTTCCCTTTACCACTTTTTACCTCTGTCTTTCTTTTTCCTCCTGGTATTCAGCTTCTCAGGCCTGCAGTCCCAAATCGTCATCAACGAATATTCAGCAGCCAACCTGCACCGGGACGCAGATAATTTCGGTAAGCATGAGGACTGGATAGAACTCTTCAACCGCGGTGCAAGCCCTGTCAACTTAGCCGGATGGCACCTGTCTGATGATGAAGACGATGCCACACTTTGGACCATCCAGGAAGATATCACGATCAATCCGGGAGGTTATATGGTGTTTTGGTGCAGCGGCCGCAATGCAGGAAAACATACGAGTTTCAAAATCACTCAAACCAAAAATAATCCTGAAACCCTCGTATTGGCAAATCCTGCAGGCACCGTTGTGGACAAACGGGAAATGAAAAAAAATCAGGTCCACCACTCTCGCGGACGAACCACGGATGGCTCAAACACGTGGAGCATTTTCACAGAACCTACACCAGGAGCCCCTAATGACAACTCTGTACCATTTGAAAGTTATACCGAGAAACCAGACTTTAACATAGAGGCAGGTTTTTATCCGGGAACTCAAACGGTTGAGATTACAAATGAAGAACCAAATTCCGTCGTACGGTACACACTGAATGGCAAAGAACCAACAGCCACATCACCACAATACGTTTCACCTATTGTCATCTCTACCACTAAAGTCCTTAAAGCAAAAGTTTTTTCAACCGATCCGGAAGTGTTGCCAGGTTTTATGGAGTATCGTACATATTTTATTAATGAATCACATACATTGCCCGTAGTTTCTGTAGCTGGAGATGAATTGGTGTTACTGGCAAATGGTAACGATACGCTTAGACCAACAGGGTCCATTGAATATTTTGGAAAAGACAAGCTTCTTAAAACACGTTCGTATGGCGAACTCAATTCGCACGGACAGGATTCCTGGGTCAACCATCAACGCTCTCTTGACTGGGTGAGCCGCGATGAAATGGGTTATTCCAGGCATTTAAAAGAAAAGATTTTTAGTCGCAGCGATCGTGATGAATATCAAAGAATTATTCTTCGTGCTGCAGGCGATGACAATTATCCTGATGGCTCACGTATTCCCGGTGGCGGTGCGCATCTGCGTGATGCATTCATTCAAAACCTTGCTGATCGCAACAACTTACACCTTGACGTACGCCGCGGGGAAAAAGCCATCATCTATATGAATGGCCAATATTGGGGTGTATATGACCTGCGAGAACTGGCAGATGACTCGGATTATACAGAATATTATTATGGACAGGGTAAATACGATATCCAGTATATTCTGACCTGGGGAGGAACATGGGCTGAATATGGAGAAAATAAAGCGCTGAGTGATTTCCAGGAGACACAAGACTTCATTTTTGATAACGACATGACAGTGCAGGCCAATTTTGATTCGGTCGCTGCCATGATTGATCTGCAAAGCCTTGCGGACTATGTCATCGTCAATAGTGCATCTGTCTGTTCGGATTGGCTTAACTGGAACACGGGATGGTGGCGTGGTACAAACCCTGATGGCGGACACACGAAATGGGGCTTTATCCTGTGGGACAATGATGCAACTTTCGGTTATTACATCAATTACACCGGCATTCCTGATACCACTGCAAATGCATCGCCCTGTGATGTTGAAACACTTGTGGAAAAGGACTCTGTGTTCTATGATGAATATCTTGAACTTGCACAGGATACGTTTACTGATCCATCGACTGGTATAACGTATTTTCCTGGTGATACACTTTATTATTTACCAGCCGGTTGGTATTACCTGATCGCTGACGCTAACGATCACATGGCTTCGCTTCTGAAGCTAAGAACGAATCCTGAATTCAATCGATTTTATATATCCCGCTATATAGACCTTATGAACACCATGTTCAATTGCGATACGATGCTTACATTTCTCGAAAGTCAATATGATCTGATCAAACCTGAAATGGCCAGGCATATCAGCCGGTTTGGCGGAAGTATGCAGGAGTGGGAACACAACTATCAAAAATTAAAACATTTTATTACCCAACGATGTGAAAGGCTCCCTGAAGTAATGACCACTTGCTATAATATCGACGGGCCGTATGATGTAACGTTTGATGTTGATCCACATGGAGAAGGAAGTTTGAAAATCAATACACTCACTATCAATGAATTTCCATACACGGCTAAATATTTTGGTGGTCTTGAAACGCGTGTAGAAGCTGTCGTGCGTGACCCTTCTCTGTATAAATTTGATCAGTGGGAAACTGAGCAGACAAGTTCGCCCGGAACGTCTGAAGCTACTTTCATTGAAATACAAAATGCAGGTACTGTCACGGCGCACTTTGCCAGCCTCATATCAGGTACTTCGGATTTTGAAAAGAATGGATATGCATTTTCGGTTCAGCCTACGATTTGTAATGGAAATACAACAGCTATTTTTGAATTGCCGAATACTGATAATGTTGAAGTACAAATGTTCGATATGATGGGTCATCCTATCGATATGCTTATGCAATCAGCTTCGATGCAGTCGGGACAATATCGTCTTCAGTTGGATTTGAATGCTGCACGGTTAGCTGCAGGTTCTTATGTTTTGCAAATGAGGACGGAGAAAGGGTTTGTAAAGGCGGTGAGGATATTGGTACAGTAAGTCCTATGCTAATGCGGATATAATTTCTGCAGTAATTTACCGCAGGGGCTTTATTTTTTATCTGTTTGGGATGGAAAAGAAAAGCATGTCTTGAAACTAGTTAATAACTGATCTATCATGGTCCTTTCATAATTACATGAACAATATTCTTATGAATTATTTGTGCTCTCTCCTACTCTGTGCTTGTTTCAATTTTTCTCATGCACAAGTTTATCCTTATGAGTACCAACCTGACAGGGATTCAAGCAAAAGCAAGAAGTATGGTCTGGTAAATTCGAATAATGAAAAGATAACAGAACCCATATACGGCCTCATTGATCCCTTTCTAAATCAGGAGTACAATGATTATACTCTTTATTATACAAATCAGCCGAATCCCCCCGGGAGTGAGTACCCTTATCATAGCATCAAAGGCCTGATTGATAAAACTGGTAAGGTGGTGGATGGTGTAAGTGATCAACACCTGGTATACGATGGAAATGGAAGAATTGCTTTTGTCGCCGGAGATAGTTTGGATACTTACTATAATCTAAAAACGCACAAGCATTTCATAAGGGACCGACAGGAACAAATAAATCACACTGCCCGTGGCACTACGTATTATTTGCTTATGTTCCACCTCGAGCATAAAATATATACGGTCATCAATGAACATGGTACAGCATGGCCTGTTGTGACAAAGCCTTACCAGGAAGTTGAATATATAAAAATGCTTAATGGTCTTCCAGTCTATAAAGTGAAAGGATTAAATAATACTGCTTTGTATTACTATGGTGACGGCAGGGAAGCAGATGTAAAAAAGATATATCCGCAAGAGGATTATTGGGGTATTGATGAAGCAATACCTGAACCGACAACCGATTTGATTGATTTTTCACCGTACTCATCAATCACAGTGTTAAGTGAACAAATCAAGCAGAGAATCCTTGGAATTTATCCTGACCATAGTATCGGAAAACCCCTGTTTGTAAAAAATGGCGGGATTAAATATGTAGAGATCAGAAACAAATATGATAAGGTAGGGCTAGTGGATCTGGATGGCCAGTTAATTCTTGAATGTGATTACACAAAAATAACACATCTCATGTCAGACTTCAATGATGATCAGAAGGATGATAAGTTCTATGCAACGTTCTTCGATTATAGTAAATCTGGATTAATGAATATGAACGGAGAGATTCTATTCAAACCTAACTTCGGATTCATTCAATTCAATGAGCAGGTCAATCTTTTTTCCCTCTTAGGCCCTAATGGCTATGCCGGCTTTTGTGATTGGCAGGGTAAGATCTTTCTGCCAAAGGAATGCGAGTGTCTTGATGAATGAGATAAAGCCTAAAGAATTTAGGGAACTATTGACTTTGGGATCAGAAGTTGCTTCTGGACTAGTTCAGAGACTGAAACAAAATTTGCTGAGGCCTGGACATTATACAACGATGGTTATTCTACAGACTTCGAAATTGACTTAAAACGTTTTGCTCTTTCGGTCCGGTTTATCAGAGATTAGCCGACATGATTGGAAGTTGATAAGCGTATCCAATCTTTATTTAATTTTTATCTTCACCCTCGTTCCCTCTATTTATCCATACCCAATTATTGCATGAGCAAGTATTACTTCTGCTTCATTATCCTATATCTCCTCTTTGTTAAGCCCATCAAGAGCCAACCATGGCTTGCCTTACTGCCTGACAAACCAAGACAGGAACTGACTTTCTATGATTATCAATATGCCTTCGAATCTTACTGGGCACCATTCCAGGTGACTGATGGGTATTACTTCGAAAACGGAGTAAAAGTAAAAGCCGCCCAATGGAAACAATTCAAACGATGGGAGTATATGATGCAGTCACGCATCGATCCGGTCACGGGTGCATTCCCAACAAAGACTCCACTTCGGATAGTCAAGGAATATTATCAGCAACATCCATTACAAAGAAATTTACCTGTATCGGACTGGAAATCAATAGGGCCTATCACTTCGGAAGGAGGCTTCCAGGGCATAGGGCGAACCAATTGCGTTGCATTTCATCCGACAGACCTCATGACTATCTGGGTTGGTGCTGCATCAGGCGGATTGTGGGTCACGCATGACGGAGGAAATACATGGACATGCCTCACGGATAAAAATGAATCCATGGGCATCAATGATATCATCATCCCCAGTGACTTTGAAACATCGCACACGATTTACATCGCGACTGGCGATAAAGATTCATTTGACAATAATAGTATAGGCGTACTCAAATCAACCGATGATGGTCAGACGTGGCAGTCAACAGGTCTTTCCTTTGAATTAAGTGAACGCAAACAAGTCAATCGTCTTCTGATCCATCCCCAGGACAACAACATACTCATCGCAGCTACAACAGAAGCCGTGTACAAAACCATCGATGGTGGAGTCACCTGGAATCAGGAATTGATCCACCAGTTTTTTATCGACATGGAAATGCATCCTGCTGATCCGGACATCCTGTATGGTTCGACTTTTGACGGAGAAGTATTTGTATCGATTGATGGTGGTCAGGTATGGAAAAAGAATCTGAATGATGTCACTGCAGGTCGTGTAGAACTTGCTGTCAGTCCTGATGAGCCTGATTGGGTCTATGCGATTACAGTTACCGGCAGCCTCAAAGGAATTTATAAGTCAACAGACCGGGGCGCAACGTTTATAAAAATTTTCGATGGCGCTACTAAAAATCTTCTCTCTTACAATGATGATGGATCCGGCACAACAGGCCAGGGAAGTTATGATCTGGCCATGGCTGCATCTCCTGTTGATGCTAATACAATACTAGTAGGTGGTATCAATACCTGGCGATCTACAGATGGCGGACTAAACTGGTCACTCGTGAGCCATTGGGCGAATGGTGGTGTACAGGTAGTACATGCGGATAAACACAATCTGCGATTTCGCAGCAATGGTGATGTGTGGGAATGTAATGATGGTGGCATCTATGTATCGTATGATCAAGGTACATCGTGGCATGACAAAACAAACGGTATGGCCATCAGCCAGATGTATAAGATGGGCAGCTCTGCTACTGAAAAAGATGAAGTAGTGACAGGCCTGCAGGATAATGGCAGCAAACTTCATACTGCAACAGGATGGGAAGTGGTGAACGGAGGTGATGGCACCGAATGTATGATCGACCCTGTCGATTACCGCATTCAATATTCTTCCTCGCAAAACGGAAATTTATTTCGCACACTTGATCATTACGCCACCTCCACATTTATCAAACCTCAGGCTGCAGGTGCAGGATCATGGGTTACACCATATGTATTGGATCCACAACTTCCCAATGTCCTGTATGGTGGTTTCAATGAAGTGTGGAAATCAGAAGACCGCGGTACATCATGGAATAAAGTTTCTACCATCAGCGCATCTGCGAAAATCCAATCGATGGCTGTTGCTCCATCAAATTCGAATATAGTCTACGTGGCCGAGGCAGGAAGAATGTGGAGGACGCTGACAGGTGGTGAACCGTTTGAAAAAGTATCGGTGATCGATGTGCATGGACTGATATCTTATATCGCAGTGAAGCACGATGACCCGCAGACGGTATGGTTAACATGCAGCGGATTTTTTAATCCGGGTGTTTATGAGACAACTGATGGTGGAGTACACTGGACTAATATTTCACAAGGACTTCCGCTGATACCTGTCAATACGATAGTACAAAACAAACAAGCCACCGATGAAATAGAATTATATGCAGGGACAGACCTCGGTGTATTTTATAAAAAAGGGAATGAAGCGTGGATACCTTTCAATGAAGGGTTTCCGAATGTGATTGTAACAGAACTTGAGTTCTACTACGCACCTGACCCGACGCTTTCGTTGTTGCGTGCATCGACCTATGGCAGAGGATTGTGGGAAACACCTGTTGAGTTCAATTCCACTCCGATGCGATTTATTTCAGGTACAACAAAACAAATGAATACAGAGAGTGTCATTCCGGGCACTGCTGATGCGGAGATCATCAAAGTAGAGATCCAGACTACGGGAGATCTCGATCCATTGAAAGCGACTTCATTTACATTTACTACAAACGGTTCTACCAATCCCGGTTTGGATATCATCAGTGCAAGAGTGTATTACACGGGTTCGGCCAATGGGTTCCTGACTACTACGCCATTTGGAGAAGTAGTCACGCAACATAATGGAACATTTACAGTGGAAGGCGAACAGGAATTAAGTAATGGTTCAAATTACTTCTGGCTCGCGTACACTGTTTCGCAGGATGCACTTCTGGGTGATTTATTGGATGCGGAATGTATTTCTTTTGATATCAACTCAACTGTGACACCAGATGTGATTGCACCTGATGGAAATCGCTTGATCGAGCTTGTCTATTGCAATGCAGGCTCTACTCTTCTCAGTGGCGAGCATATTCGAAGAGTCAAAGTTGGAGATATCGATGTGACTTCTGTGAAAGGTGCGAATGGCTATGAAGATCATACGGATAACATCGTCGAGCTTCCCCGCGGAGAAAGTATTGCTATCTCTGTTGAAAATTCCTCACCCCACTCTACTAATGAATTACTGATGTGGATTGACTGGAATCTTGATGCGGATTTTGAGGATGCTAATGAAATGATTTATGCTTCCGGGCCATTGGGCATTACAACTTACATGACAAATATTACAGTGCCTTTAGAAGCTAAATTAGGTTTGGCGCGATTGCGTATCCGATTGCATGACACAAGCTTTGGTCCGAATGAGACACCCTGTGGTTATTCAAATCTGGGGGAAGTGGAAGATTACATATTGCGTGTTGTAGAGGAGACAACCGGATTGGAAGATGAGCTACATTTGGATGATGTGATCATTTATCCGAATCCTACATCGAATGAGCTCATGATAGAAGCAAATGGATTTGAACAACAGGTAGAATATGTCGTGTTTGATGTGATGGGTCAAATGTTAGTGTCCGGTAAATTTTTGAAGACAAAGAAATTGAATACAGATGCCTTTGTGCCTGATGTTTATTTTATACAATTCAATATTGGAGGGAAGAAGATTTGGAGGAGGTTTGTAAAGATGGAGTAAGATTTTTATTGTATAAAGCAGAGGAAATCTCTAAATCATTAATCCAGGCTCACAGATTCCCGATAAGTCAGGGGCAAGTCCTGCCTCTACTATTTTTTTCGTGTGTTGAGAAAAGAAAATTTATTGCTTAGTTATATCAATGTAGATGCAGGGCTTGCCCCTACATTTCGAAATGTAAAGGATATGCGAGTGTTCTCCATTTTAACCGACCGTATTAACTCCCGATAAGGCAGGGGTAAACCCTGCCTCTACTATTTTTCGTGTGTTGCGAAAGGTAAATTTATTTTGAGCATTTACATATTTTTAAAAAAGAAGGACTGGTAACCAATTTTCAAACAACAGTTTCTTTACTTAAAATAAATAGTTGAGTGGCGGACCGAATAAAAGGCATAGATTACGCACGGCTTAATAACGATCAAATCGGGCAACTTTTGAATCTCCTTCTTCCCTGTTTCATCCTTGCGCTCTACATCCTTCTTAAAAACTAATTTCACATCTTAAGGATATTTACCATGAAACTGATTTTCTTCACCTCTTTGCTATTATTTACTACACTTTTTTTATTCGCTCAAAATGTCGGAGTAGGAACTTCAACTCCAACAGAAAAACTGGATGTGGATGGCAATATCAATCTGTCAGGTACAATAAAAGCAAATGGAACAGCTGGCGAACCCAACCAGGTCCTGACAACCAACAGCGAAGGAAATTTAACATGGAGCGGGGAAGGTGAAACTGAATACTTAAACCGGGATACATTTAAGTATACCAGTTATATGAATTATCAATCATGGGTTGTACCTGCCGGAGTAACAAAAATTAATGTGGAGGTTTGGGGCGCTGGGGGTGCGGCATTTATCATTCCCACCTATTTTGCCGGCGCATCTGGTGGCGGTGGAGGTTATATTAATGCAGATATTAATGTCACACCCGGCGACATGCTATCTATAGTTGTAGGCTACCATATACATGATTTAGTCGATAATGGCGGTGTTACCTTTATTCAAAGTGGTTCTGTTTTACTAAAAGCACTAGCTGGCACAAATGCAAGTGGTCCCGCAACTCAGCAAGGTCAGGATCCAAAAGCTTATGCCGGATATGGTGGTGGATATCAATCTACAAATGGTGTAGTCATGCATGGTATGAAAGGTGAGAATGGCAATCCGGATATTGTTCACTTTAGTCAATTTTCAGGCGGAGCTTATATGAGAGAGATCCATTATGGGAACGGGGGCAATGCAGGCAATACAGTAAATACGGGCGGTATAGGTGGCTTCAGAATATTAGATGCTATAACCGGAGGAGCTATGGCAAATGTGTATGGAGGGAATAGTTCTTCTCCCGGTGGAGGAGGTTGCAATTATAATCCGGTGATTCCCGGTGGTTCTGATGGCTTGGCCGTTATTCATTATTAACCAACCGCAATAAGCAATTCTTCGACACATTCGACCAACACTCAATGCTGGCTACTCTATCGCTTGTTATTGGGCTCAGTTATTTTTTACGTGAAGTGCATATGTCTCATACCCATTCCGCATATGCATGCAAATACTCTTTTTCTACACTAAAAATCAATCCATTTCTAACGTTATTTGCCCCATCAAATTAATCTATCCATGCTGACAGAAACCATCAATGATATCGCAGGTGCTATTCAATTAGCGCTCGGTCCTGTCTTCCTCCTCACCGGTATTGCAGGGATGCTGAATGTCATGTCGGGCCGCTTGTCAAGGATCATCGATCGCGGGAGGGCATTGAAGGAAAAACCGGAAGTGATCGCTACCTATGACCATGATGGCATACTGATTGAAATGAACATGCTCGAACGCAGGCGACATATCACGAGTATTGCAATTACGATGTGTACAATAGCAGCGCTGATGGTATGCCTTGTCATCGTATCGCTTTTCCTGGAAGTGATGTTCAATATCCCTCTCAACTGGTTCATCGGCGCGCTCTTCATCCTTGCTACCCTATCACTTGTTATTGGACTTGGTTATTTTTTGCGCGAAGTGCATTTGTCTTCTACTGCTGTGCGGATTAAGCGTTAAAGAGGCTCAGGCTGAGGCATAGAAAAGGCGAAGGCGGAGGCGAAGACGAAGGAAATGAAAAAATCTCTCAGATAGCAAAAAGTCGGGGCGTTTTGTAACCGCCGCACTTTTTGCTATCACAGAAAAGCGGATTTGTGAAAGCGCTCCTACAGCTAAGCAAACGGTAGAGGAGAAGGAGAATTCTAAAGAGAAAGAGAAAATATTTCTTTTCTCAAGTCTGGATCTTTTGCAATCACAGGAAATTGAAATGATTTCAGCTTTTTTCCTTTTCTCAAGTCTGGGCGGTTGCAAAACGCCCCGACTTGAGAAATGAAAAAAGTCTCTCTGATAACAAAAAGTCTCTCTCGCAAAAAGTCGGGGCGTTTTGCAACCGCCCGGACTATTTGCAATCAAAACATCCTTCGCCTTCGCCTCAGCCTGCGCCTCCGCCTTCTTTCCGCCTCAGCCTCCGCCTCTATCGTCACTTTTTCGTCCACCTACAGTCATGATTTTGTACACCCGCAGTCATGCTTTTGTACAACCGCTTTTCTAGGAAGCCCTTGCTCATGCAATTACTTTTATCAGCATGAAAACACAAGCATTATTTACCTGGAAAAGGTGCGGATCTCTTCTCCTCTCAGTCCTCCGGTCAAAAAAAACCAGCTTTCGGACATCCGTACACTGGATTAGGACATTCTCCTGCATCACCTTCCATTCCTTCCACCACTTTTATGCCTGTCAGGAAAAATCTACAATTTTTTAATTTCTAAAACTCTCTACTACACATGAAAAAGATCTTATTAAAACTAACGCTTGTTCTTGCGGTCTTTGTCACAACTACAATAGAGCCCGGTATGCAGGCGCAATCCGCTAAATCCTTCCGGACCCAGGCAGGTATCATGAAGCTCTCAGGCACTTCAACTTTTCACGACTGGACCATGAATGGTGCCTTCCAGGTGACCGGTGACTTCCATATGGCTGAAGGCAATAAAAAGTTAATAGCCATCAACTCACTTCAGTTTTTACTACCCGTAGAAAATCTGAAAAGCGATAAGAAAAAACTGGACGAGACAGCATACAAAGCTTTGAAGACAGAGACTTACAAAGACATCTCCTTTGTCATGATCTCTTCATTAATCAAAGAAGTGCCGGGCAACAACTACACCATCACAGCTTATGGCAATCTCACCATTGCCGGTGTCACCAAACCCATCACACTCAATGTTAATTGGGTCCAGCATGACGATCAGACCATCACCTGCTCCGGCATCCAAAAACTAAAAATGACAGACTACCAGGTGAAACCACCTTGCTTCCTGGGTGTCATGAAAACCGGTGACGAAATCGCCCTTGACTTCAATTTTCAGATCAAATCATAATTTATTTTTCACCTCTAACCTACCTACAATGAAAAACTATCAATTCATCCAGCAACTGCTGATCTTCATCATCTGTTGCTCGTCCACAGCCATCATCACGGCACAGCGGGAACCCATACAATATTTCCGCCACTGGGATCAGCGAGGCATCAATATGTTCGAACCATCAAAGGATTCAGAGCAACCTGAGTTTGATTCACTCAAGATCCGTTTGGGTGCATGTTTTACCCAAAACTACCAGGCATTTACTCATTCCAATGCCGCCATTTATTTTCCGGAAAGCCAATCCAACCTTGTCAATAAAAATCTGCTTTTCGGTGCAGGGACAGGAGGAGACACCACGAGTGCAAAACTCACCGGGTTCAGTACAGCAATGGCCAACCTGAATTTAGATGTGCAGCTCGCTGATGGTATTCGTCTGAGTGTTGAGACATACATGTCGACACGTCACCATCCTGAGATGTGGGTAAAAGGCGGATATCTGCAGATCGACAAACTGCCGATGCTAGGTAATCCGGAATGGTTTACAAATCACATTCGCTTAAAGATGGGTGAATTTACTCCCAACTACGGCGACATGCACATGCGCCGCTCAGACGCCGGCAGATGTATTTATAACCCTTTTGTAGAGAATTACATCCTCGATGCATGGACCACAGAGATCGGAGGAGAACTGTATATATTCCCGGTCAACGGACTGATGCTGATGGCTGGTGCCACAAATGGCTCTATTCATGGAACTGTACAACCATATCCTGAAACACCTGCTCCGGGTTTTACTACACCTGATGAAAAGAAACCATCTATTTTCTTTAAGGCAGCATATGATAAAACGTTCAATGATCTGCGCCTCCGCATCGCAGTATCTTCCTACAGCAATGCAGGTAATGTGCTGAATAGCCTGTACCTGGGAGATCGTGGTGGATCACATTACAGCATGGTGATGGAACAATCACGATCGCTCCTCCTGATAGATGGCATTCCTTCCGGCATCGCACCGAGCACACCGGAAAACAATAAAGATTCCGGCCGCTTCCTTCCTCTTTTCAACAACAAGGTTAGTTCGCTAATGATCAATCCATTCATCCAATGGAAAGGACTCGAATTCTTTGGCACATTTGAAAAAGCTAAAGGCCGCATGAACTTTGAGCCTGTTGGCACTGAACGGGAATTCACGCAGATGGCCGCTGAATTAGTGTACCGCTTCTTACCACAACAACAACTGTATGTCGGTATGCGCTACAATACGCTCACAGGAAGACCGGTCTTCCATCAGTCAGATGTAACTGTCAATCGCATCACTGCGGCGGCAGGATGGTTCCCTACACGGAATATCCTGATCAAGCTGGAATATGTAACACAGGAATATCTTGATTTCACGCCATTCGATTATCAATTTGACGGAAAGTTTGATGGATTCACAGCACAGGCTGTTGTGAGTTTTTAAGATGTAGGTTTAGAGAGAGCTCCTGAACAACCCTTTCCGGAAACGGAAGGGGTTTTTTATTAAATCATCCGGAAACGCTGCATAAATTCTGCCCGGAGTGCATGGCTTAGCGGCAATTGTTTTCCGCTGCAATAAACATATCCTTCCGATACTTCGTCAACATGATGCAGGTTGACCACATACGACCTGTGAATGCGCTGAAACTTTCCTGCAGGTAACCTGGCTTCGAGATTTTTCATGGGCATGGTCAGCAGGTAATCTTTGTCTTTCGTGAAAATGCGGCAGTAGTTACGCTCCGCTTCAACATAGAGAATGGATTCGAAGAGCACCTTGATCATCCTGTCCTTGTAGCGAATAAAGATGCGGTCATCCAGAATGTACGTGTTGTCTTCTTCCGTTTTGGGTGCCGGCAATTCGTCCTGTGTGTGTTGATTTTCTTCCATGCGGCTTATCGTCAGTTCGATCGCACGCTGCAGATCTGATTTTTTAAATGGCTTGGCAAGAAATGCAGATGGCCTGGCTGACTTCGCTCTGTTGAAGGTGCTGTCATCACTGTTAGCTGTGAGAAAAATAATCGGGATCCGGTACTGCGTGTGCAATGCTTCTCCCAATGTTATCCCATCCATTTGTCCCTGTAGTCTTACATCAAGCAAGGCGATGTCGGGTTTATTTTCTTTAACATGTAGCAACGCTTCTTCTGCGCGCGGCAATAATGCGGTCACTTCATAACCAAGCTCAGCGAGGAACATGGAAATCTTTGCTCCAATGAGCATTTCATCTTCGACGATCAGGATCTTGATATTCGATTCCATAGAGGGTAGCTTGTCAGGCGATCTTCTTCATCGCGAAATCAATATAAACTGCCGTACCTTCCCTCACTTCTTCACGCATGGAGCCGTTCAGTTGCTGTGTAAGTAACGTAATTAACTGGCTACCGAAACCAGTACCATGTATGACACCTGACTTCCCGACACCATTGTCAGCGATCTTAAGTTGCATGGTTTGTGGATCCTTTTGTACGATGCCAATTTCAATTCTTCCTTTGCGACCATCGGGAAATGCGTACTTGAGCGCATTGGTCAGTATTTCATTAGTGATCAGCCCGAGCGGCACTGCCGTATCAATATCCAGTTCGAGATTATTCATCGCACATTCGATAGTGATCCTGCCTTCCGCCCCGAATGAATCAAGGATGCTATCGCTGAGGTTGATGAAATAATCTTTCATTTCCACTGCAGCAAGGTTGGTACCCTGGTAGAGTTTCTGGTGAACAATGCCAATGGATTGCACACGGTTTTGTCCTTCCTGCATCGCCCCTTTGATGCCCGGATCATCGATCTGTGCAGACTGCAATGCAAGCAGGCTCGATACAACCTCAAGGTTATTTTTTACCCGGTGATGGATCTCTTTGAGAAGTAATTCATTTTCTGCGTTTTTCACAGAGAGTTGCTGATTCGTTTTTTTACGTGTAAGGGCATTGCGGTAAAAGGAAAAAGCAAACAAGCCAAGCAATACAGCTATGCCGATATAAAGCCATTGCATTTTTCGTTGCTGACCAAGCCGGGCTTCCTGGATGGATATAGTGGCATCCTGCTTTTCGGTTTCATATTTCGTGCGCAATTCTGATAACGCCATATCGCTTGCCACAGAATTGATGCTGTCGCGCAAATGCAATGCTTTTTTCTGATACAGTAATGCCGGTTTATACTCACCTAAATTTTCATAGATCGTGCTTAGATGAAGATAGTTTTCTGCAAGATTTGAGAAATCGCCGTTATCCAGCTGGAGTCGTATCGTTTTCAATTGGTATGGAAGTGCTTCTTTAAAATCTCCTTTTAACAGGTTGACCTCACCGAGATTGGCAATGGCAGAGGATATGCCTCCGGCATAATTCACTTTCTCGGAATTTTCCAGACAAACTTTGTAATCTGCTATGGCTTCGTCATATCGTCCAAGTCGTTTTAATGCATTGCCACGGGAGTTGGACGCATCAGCCATATCTGTTAAATCACTACCCCTCGCTTTGATGATGGTAATTGCCCTGTCAGCATATTTCAATCCCATTTCATGTTCGCCCGCCACAACGGAGGCGTATGATGCATTGAGAAGCTCAGAAGATAATTGTTCCTGGAGATTGTTCTCCTCACATATTTTAATGGCTCTGTCGGAATATTTCAAAGCTTCATCAGCCTGTCCCTGTTTGAGGAGGTCTTCTGACACACGGCCGAGTGCACTGGCTATCCCTCGTTTATCATCCAGTTCTTCCATCAGGCGCAGGGCGATGAGGTCTTCATTCATTGCTTTTTCGTGCTCACCTGTGTGCCTGTGCGCCCATGCCATTTTAAAATAGGTAGTGGCTTGTCCTTTCTTGTTGTTGATAGCTATAAAGCCAGCCATGGCTTTGTCAAAAAACAGCAATGCGGAATCCAGTTGGCTGAGATTGGCGTGAGTGCGGCCCTGCATTTCCTGGAATTTAGGGATCCATTCTTTATTGTCCTTTTCCGTGGCGAGAACAACTCCTCTTTTTGTGTAACCCAAGGCGAGTTCCAGGCTCACATTATATGCTTCGTTTACCATATCGCTTAGAAGTTTGAAGCGGCTGGTATCGTCGGGAGCAGAAGTAAAGCGTCGTTCGAGACTATCGAGTGTGCTGCTTTGCGCAAAAGCGACATAGCATAAGCATAGGAAAAATGGCAGGGAGAGAGCTTTTTTCATTTGGGTCTAATGCTGGATGTATACAATCAGGTAACACCGGCATCGCAAACCGTTGTAATCGTTTTCAATGACGAGTTTGGGTACCTGTTTGTCGAAGGTAGTAGAAATCCTGACTTAGAAATGGACTGATTTATCCAGGTTTAATGATTCACGCATTTAGTCAAAATACGAAATGATTCGTTCAGGATTCAATATGGACGGGGAATAAAGAAGTAGGATGTAATAAAATCACGGGGTGTATGAATAGCATTTAGGCGAAATACGAAATGAAACTCACAGGATTCAATATGGATAGGGAATCAATAAGGAGAACATAATAAAATCAAGGGCTGTATCAAAAGCATTTCGCCTAAATGCGAAATGGAATTCACAGGATTCAATATGGACAAGGAATTCAGAAGTAAAATGTAATAAAATCAAGGGCTGTATCAAAAGCATTTCGCCTAAATGCGAAATGAAACTCCCAGGATTCAATATGGACAAGGAATTCAGAAGTAAAATGTAATAAAATCAAGGGCTGTATCAAAAGCATTTCGCCTAAATGCGAAATGAAACTCCCAGGATTCAATATGGACAGGGAATCAATACGTAAAACTTAATAAAATCAATACCTGTATCAATTGCATTTAGGCGAAATACAAAATGAAACTCACAGGATTTTATCTTAAACCCGCCATCCTTTCACCCTACCCTTCCGCCAGACTCACATATATCCCCTACCAATTTTAGTCCAAAGAATTTCTAAATCACGCGAACTCTTAAATTTGCTTCATGAAACAATTGCCAATAATTGTCATCTTGTCGGGAATGATGCTTTCATCCTGCAAAGATTTTTCTCAAAACGCATCCGATCCAAAATCTAGGACACAACATCAGGAAAGCATCAAACTATTTCTGCACAACTATATTGACGAGATATGGAATCAACGGGACTTTTCAGATGGGCCTTCGTTTGCATTTTATTTTTGAATACCCTGCAAAGTCAGAATAATGCTAACTTCTGTCAATATAGCCAGCTAGCATTTGATAGTGACACCTGTTACTGGAGGCAATTGTTAAAACAGGATTCGTTTTTACATGCAGCAAACTTACTCTTGTCATACAAAGTCTGTCACAAACCCAGGGAAAATGTACATTCATTAAACTGGCATGCAGGCCAAATGCTGGCATACGCAGGATTGAATCATGAAGCAAACCATTATTTTAAAAAGACCTATACTGTCTTTTCTAAATGGTTCGGCGGCTAGGACGGTTTGGGATGGTAACCGGTGATTACTCCAGCGAAATAGGATTTCAAAGAAGCAGAATGGAGAAATTTTATTACATACTTTTTGACGCACCCATCACAGATAGTCTGAAGGCTAACTATAATGACGGTTGTAAATACAAATGGATAAACAATCAGGTTGCCATAAGCTGGTACGGAGGAACAATAGGCCCTGAATGCCTTGAAGGCTATGAAGGAATTAGAAAATAGAAACACCTTTTACAGGAATATTCTACCAGAATGACTAGAAAAACTAAACGCAGGATTCTTATTGTTTTTTTCGTGTTAATAATAATAGTATCCGACTATTTATTCAGAATGACAGATTTATTTACTATTCATGTTTATAATTTCGAAACCAAAAATGGATACTTCAAAGATGCTGTAATACCGGAAAAAGGAAGAGATTTGGATCATATGAAATATGCCTTTGCGAGGTTTAAAGAAGAAAATCCCGGCACAATAGATACAGTTTTGTACCGCACTTTTAAACTCAATTATTTAAAATACTGGAAATGGCATGACTATGCTACGAAGGAACTTTATCAATACGAATTCAAAAAATAATATTGCGTAACATCAGTTAAAAAGAAACAACTGACCATTTTTCATACTTTGGTTCCGCGAAACTTAACGCCCTCACTTTTTACAATCACGACTTCAGTTTCAATCAACATTAAGCAACAAATGGAAAAACCTGTTTGGACATTTGAAAAGACTACCACATTAAAAGTTAACGAAATTGAATCCATCCTTTTTGATATTAAGGAAGGACAATTTACGGATGAAAGATTGCCATTTATTTTAAAAGATAAAACCAGTTGCAATATTAAATTTATTTATGAAAGATATGTTGTCACATTTGATGGCGGACACACGGAATATATCAGTATTGACAAATCAAAACACACATTGACTATCCAGGGAGAATGGTGGTATAAAGGTGTGTATTCATTCCAACAATTGGCCGGCACATCTTTAATCTCTTTAAAGATCTTTAATGTTTCTAAAAAAGTCCGTTGGGCAGCTTCTTTAATGATTTTACCGGAAAAGCAAAAACATAAAATTGGTTTTGATATATTTATCAAAAATTTAGACCCTGCAAATACATCATACCAACTATAAGTGAACCCTCATGTTTTCATTTTAAGCAAATTATTTATGAATATTCATACACCCATGAAAAGCATTTTATTCTACTTGTTTGCTCTTGGATTCTTTATTCCCACTGCTTTACAGAGCCAGGCAACAGCAGGATATGTACCTCCGGGGGCAAGTGTAAATTTCACACCCGTTGAACTGAGTATCATAGAAAACGAACATGACACAACCACTTATCTGGACCTGGATGGTGATGGAGAGGAGGATGTCCGCATATGGCTCTTAAAAGGTTATCCTCCGACGGATGCCCCTAATATGGTTGTATTCTTTGCTTTGGATAATACTTTCACATTTTGCAATGGAGCAGGGTCACCAGAAAATTTAGCATTGTATCAATTTGGTGATGCTCTTTGTACTAACGATGAAAATTGGGGCACAGATAGTATTTATACTGTGGGTTGCTATGGTGGCTGGAATTGCATACAGGATGGGTCTCCCGTAATAGATAAATATGTCGCCTACAAAAAGAATTCATCCGGTGAGATCGGCTGGATAAAGATATCCATGAGCCTTTTTTCAGGGCAGGATCCAATCCCGGTCACATTCAACATATCTGAGATGTTAGTTCTGCATATAGGCACAGGAATTCATGATAAAGAGGAATCTGAAATTTTTAATGTTTTGCCCAATCCAACATCGGATGGGAGGTTTGTAATTGAAAATGTCAATGCCATTTCAGACATTGAAATATTTAATGCTTTAGGCCAATGCATTGAAAGACATACATGGAATGAAAACCAGTTTCAACTTCCGGATCAAAAAGGCATTTACATGATACGGCTAAGAGATATGAATGGTAAATATTCAATCCGCAAAATAGTGCGGTTATAATATTCAATCAAAGATGGCTGAGAAAAAATCAAAACTCGTTGAAATAAAAACAAAGCAAACTTCTGCAAGTGTGGAAGACTTTATCAATGCTGTACCAGATGAGCAGAAGCGAAAAGATAGCTTCGCGATCCTCGAAATGATGAAAAAAGCGTCCGGTCAGGAACCAAAAATGTGGGGCAGCGCAATCATTGGTTTTGGGAACAAAATATATAAAAGCCCCGCAACCGGCAGGGAAGTTGATTGGCTACTTATTGGCTTCTCTCCCCGCAAAGCGAATCTGTCCTTATATCTAAGCATCAATCTGAAGGAGCATGCCGCTGCGCTCAAGAAGCTGGGCAAGCACAAAACCGGCGTAGGCTGTCTCTATATCAACAAGCTTGAGGACGTCGATACGAAAGTCCTAAAGGGAATGATCGATGCATCATTAAAAAAAAAGTAGCATTTCCTGGCCGGAAGGATGATGTTTATGGATCAAAAGGAACTCTATTAATTAGTTTTCCAAATATCTTCTTCGATAGAAATCAAACTCGCCGGATACGGTAATCGATTAGTAGCCTACCTGATAGATATTTTACCTATTCTTCTCTTGCTGTTTCTGATTTTCTATTTTTACTTTGGGTTTGATGAAACAATTCAGTCATACATGAGTAATAAAGGAGATCCAAAGTTCAGTTGGCAATTCTTAAAAGAGAGAAACAGGATCAGGGACTTTTCTTTACACGATCCGATGCTGCCCCTCAAGTAGACATTCATGTCGAAAAAATGAACTAAACCAAAAGTCCAATGTTTATTTTTTGCTTATTGATCCCCTGGAAATTTAATTGAATTGTTTCAGCCATACCAAAATAATCCTCCGTTATGTCAACTTCAAATTTTATTATCCGTCGCATTGCCGTGACGAGTATCATGGTAGCCACAATATTTTTCAACTACCATTTGGGTTCTAGTCAAAATACTCCGGCACCGGCTGGCAAATATGTCAATGTCCATGGAATGAAAATGTATTACGAAGTTTCCGGTAAGGGCGATCCACTGGTCGTGCTTCACGGTGCTTACATGAACATCCCAACTATGGGTGCGATCATCCCCACCCTCGCTAAAACACATAAGGTCTATGCTATCGAATTTCAGGGTCACGGTCGCACAAACGACATTGACCGTCCAATTACATATCCTAACCTGGCGGATGATGTTGCTTCTTTCATGGATGCAGTTGGAATTAAGAAAGCGGATGTGTTCGGTTATTCCATGGGAGCGGTTACCGGTTTGCAACTTGTCATTCGTCACCCTCAGAAAGTAGATCAGTTGATTTTTGCATCCGGGGCATACGATGTTGAAGGATGGCAACCGGTTTTCAGGGATTTCATTCCGAAAATGACAGTTGACATGTTTCTCAACATGCCGTTTGCTGAAGAATATCGGAAGTTCGCTCCAGACCCGGATGGATTTCGGGGTTTGGTTGAAAAGCTAATCGCACTTGAGAAAGAGCCCATGTCATGGAAAGCTGAAGTCATGAAAATCAAAACACCGGTACTTATCATCTCCGGTGATGCCGATGCTGCGACGCTCGAACATTCCGTTTCTATGTTTCGTCTGCTAGGTGGTGGTGTTATGGGCGACATGGGTGTTCCTTTACCAGATTCTCGTCTTGCCGTCATGCCGGCGACTGCACATACTGCTGTCATCACACAGACAGACATGTTGTATTCTTTCATTGAGCCTTTTTTAAAAGGCCAGACTCCCAAGGGAATGTTTGAGAAATAACCAGCGAGGAATGCCGTAAGAAAGTAAGACGGCAAGACAGTAAGAAAGACCGCAATACATTCATTTCTGATTACTCTGATGGACTTAATGCATTCGGTTAACTCACCCCTTCCCCTCTCTTACAAAATGATAATACTTACAAAAATGATTTCCCTTAAGATAAGGGCGTTTGATTTGTATTGAAAATCATAAACGCCCCTCTCTCTCAGGATTCTGTCACTACTACCTAAATCTTTAAAAAGAGAGGGGGAAGGAGGTGAGTTAATAGTAATACTTCTCCCATTATCTAAAAATAATCACAAAAAGTTGCGTAGTTAAATAACTACACTTATATTTGTAGTCAAATAGCTACGCAATGAATTTAAGAAGGGACGTATTCCAGGCCATAGCTGACCCGACCAGGAGGGCTATACTTCTATTGGTGGCAACTCAAGCCATGACAGCTGGCACCATCGCCTCTAACTTTGACACTGCCCGCCCGACCGTTTCAAAACATCTGCAAATACTCACCGAATGCGAATTGCTTACGCCAGAGCAAAACGGCAGGGAGATTTACTATCACCTTAATGCAAAAAATATGAAAGAAATAGCTGACTTTATTGAGCCTTTCCGCCGGATGTGGGAAGACAGGTTCAACAAACTGGAATCAATCATGAAAAAACATAAAAAGAAATAATATGGAACGGAAAACAAAAGTCCATGCCGAAGATGGCAAGCAGGATATACTGATCACACGTGAATTTGATTTGCCGGTAGAATTACTTTTCCAGGCGCATGTCGATCCCGATATCATTGAGCAATGGATGGGCTCGAAAGCATTGAAACTGGAAGGTAAAAAACATGGCAGCTGGCAACTGGAAAAAAAAGATGATAAGGGCCACGTAGTATTTGCAGCCAATGGTGTGTTCCATGATTTTGTCCCCAATCAGAAAATCACCCGGACATTTGAAATGGAGAATACCCCTTTTGGCGCACAACTTGAGTTTTTGGAATTTGAAAAAATGACTGACGATACCAGCAAGCTCACTATGCATATCGTTTACAGATCCGCTGCACTCAGAGAAATGGTGCTGAAGATGCCTTTTGCTCATGGTATAAACATGGCACATAACAGATTACAGGAAGTTCTGTGTGAAGTGGGAAAATGGACTATAGAACAAAGACCATAGATAACAAGCAAAATCAAAGAAAAAAGATTTTCGATTAACCTTTTAACCCTTTTTTAAAATAACCCATCATGAAAAAAAGAGACAAAATCATCTACTGGATTTCCACCATTTGGCTTTCATTAGGAATGATAGCTACCGGAGTACAACAATTAATGAAAGTGCAATTGGAAGGAGCCTTATCACCTCCCGGTGTTTATGGCATTACGGAGTTAGGTTATCCTGTGTATGTGCTGACTCTGATTGGTGTTTGGAAAATATTAGGTGTGATAGCTTTGCTTATCCCTAAATATCCACTACTGAAAGAATGGACATATGCTGGTATTTTCTTTCTGCTGACTGGTGCAATATTCTCACATGTTGCTATCGGCCATTCGATGAAAGAATTATTCCCTGCGGGCTTACTTCTTGTCCTGACAGTACTTTCATGGTATTTCAGACCTGCAGAAAAAAAGATCATGTCGGTTAATGCATAACATCCTGTACAGACTGATGGATTCTATAAATTCAATAGACTATTACTAAAATCTGTTTTAAGTCTCTGATTAAAATTCAACTAAAAGCCGGTTTAAGTCTCTGATCTAAAATCAACTAAAAGCTGGTTTAAGTCTCTGATTAAAATTCAACTAAAAGCTGGTTTAAGTCTCTGATTAAAATTCAACTAAAAGCTGGTTTAAGTCTCTGATTAAAATTCAACTAAAAGCTGGTTTAAGTCTCTGACCTAAAATCAACTAAAAGCTGGTTTAAGTCTCTGACTTAAACTCAATATTATTCACGTCTCCTGACGTGAATAATCTCTTAGCCTTCAACTCAATCTTAAATCAAATCTGAAATCTTAAATATTTTCATGAACAAGTCATTAACAATGAAATAACTGGTCAATAACAAGTTCCCCGTTTATTTGGAACTATATTTATTGCTTATAAAAAATAGACACCCTCATGAAAAAATTCTACTCCCTCATTTTTATAGTCTTCGTACTGCTAAATTATGCTTGCGGACAATCCAAAACAGAAAAGATCGAAGCACTGATCAACATGTATGCGGAGTTTGGACTATTCAATGGATCTGTCCTCGTTGCAGAAAAAGGGAATATTATTTATAAGACAGGTAAGGGTTGGGCCAATGTGGAATGGGAAATACCTAATCAACCTGACACAAAACACCGGCTGGCTTCTATCACCAAGCAATTTACCGCCATGTTAATTGTACAATTGGCTTCAGAGAATAAACTAAAGCTGGATGTACCTATATCAAGTTATCTGCCGGATTATCCTAAGAAAACCGGTGACATCATCACGATACATCATCTGCTCACGCACACTTCCGGAATCCCTAATTACACTTCATTTCCGAACTATAGAGAAATAATGCAGGATCCTAAATCTGCTGAAGAATTAGTAAGTCTTTTCGCTGATTCAACGCTTGAATTTACTCCCGGCAATAGATTTCAATATAGCAATTCAGGTTATGTCCTGTTGGGCTACATCATTGAGAAAATAACCGGCCTACCCTATGAGCAGGTATTACAAAATAAAATCTTTACACCACTCAAAATGAATAACTCCGGATATGACCACAATGATGTTGTTATCAAAAAAAGAGCTTCGGGTTATGACCAGGTAGGCAACACTTTCCAACACACTAATTATATCGACATGTCTGTACCCTATTCTGCAGGCGGTATTTACTCTACCGTTGAAGATCTGTATTTATGGGACCAGGCTTTATATACTGAAAAACTTGTTCCGCAAAAATACAGGGACTTATTATTTGGTTCCCACATTCCTGCCGGTCAACAATTTTATGGTTATGGTTGGGAAATGGGTAAAATGCCTGTAGGCAGCTCTGATGACGTGGTACAAATCATCAGTCACAGCGGTTCAATTAATGGCTTTGGCACGCTCATAACCCGGATTCCATCAGACAAGTCATCGATAATTCTATTAAACAACGCAGGAGGCGCCCCGCTTTATGATATTACTATCGGGATAACCGGTATTCTTCAGGATAAACCCTATAGCTTACCTAAAAAATCTCTAGCTTTTTCGTTATTGGAAATGATTGAAAAAGACGGTGTCAGGCCTCCACTTGTAAATCTTAAAGAAATCAAAGATTCCGGTGATTATACGATCAATGAAAATGAAATGAACGTGGCAGGATATCAATTGCTGCATTCTTCCCCCAGTGAAGCAGCATTCATTTTTAAGATGAATGTGGAAGCATTCCCTAACTCGTTTAATACATATGACAGCTATGGAGAAGCCCTTTTAATCCTTGGAGATACTACTCAGGCAATTGAAAATTATACGAAGTCTGTAAAACTAAATCCAGGCAATGAAAACGGTTTGAAAGTATTGAAAGAATTAGGGGTGAATACAGACACGTTAATCAAAAAAGTTTCCATTGAAGATTTGAAATTATTGGAAGGTGACTATATCATCACCAATCCGCCTACAGACGGAGATAAATATTGGAAAATTGAATTTGAAGAGGTCAGCGGGGTATTAGTTGGAAATGACCGTGGTTACCGGTACAAATTAGTTCCTGTCCGTGACAATCAGTTTATCAATCCGGATGATGGCGCTTCATTAATATTCGATACCAAAGACAAGAATGCAATCACACTCATGCTTTTTGGAAGATTCAAGTTCAGGAAGGAAATATAATTATGCTTTTTTTCATACTGACTGTATTCTCCACCTGCTTTGGACAAAGCAACCTTAAAGACATTTTAAATAACCAAGCTGGTTTAAGTCTCTGACTTAAACCCAATACCAAAAGCTGGTTTAAGTCTCTGACTTAAACCCAATACCAAAAGCTGGTTTAAGTCTCTGACTTAAACCCAATACCCAATGCTGGTTTAAGTCTCTGACTTAAACCCAATAGCAAAAGCTGGTTTAAGTCTCTGACTTAAACCCAATATTATTCATGTCTCCTGACATGAATAATATCCGCTCACCTCAACATTCTTTCATCAATCTTAAATCTACACTCTGGAATCTTAAATTCAATACTTCAATCTGAAAACTATGAAAAAAATCTACTCTTTGCTTATTTTAGTCTTCGTACTATTTAATAGTGCCTGTGGACAAAACAAGACTGTAAAACTCGATGAACTTGCCTTTGGGGCTAGTGTAAAAAAGCTAAGCGATAGCATCTGGGTCATCTTTCAGGACAGGGATGATAACTATTGGTTCGGTAGTAACGGTGAAGGTGTATATCGTTTTAATGGAAAAACACTTACACGCTTTACTACAAATGAAGGTTTAACCAACGATAGCATTCGCGAGATCCAACAAGACAGGGCAGGCAACATGTATTTCTCGACCATGAAAGGTTTCTGCAAATTTGATGGCAATACCATCACAGAGATGCTTCCTATAATACCTTCCGATTCCCAGGGAGGATGGAAACTGAAACCGGATGATCTATGGTTCAAAGGAAATTCTATTGTGAATGGTCCATACAGGTTGGATGGCGATTCGCTATACGATCTTGATTTCCCAAAGCACGAACTTGAGGATGAATTGTATTCCATAACCGGGAAGGTTCCATGGAGCAATAATGGTGTGTATACCATTTACAAAGACAGCAAAGGAAATATTTGGTTTGGAACAACCTGTTTTGGTGCATGTCGATTCAACGGAAAGTCACTTACCTGGATCTCAGAAAAAGAAATTACATTTCGAACCGATGCTTTTGGTGTACGTGGGATAATTGAGGATGAAGATGGATGGATGTGGCTTACGAATACAATCTATCGATACGCCATCGTCGAAAAAGAATCCGAAGGAAAAGGACAACCTGTGATTGATTTCAAAAAAGAAAAAGGAATTGGCAACGGTGAATGTGATTATTTTCAATCTATCGTCAGAGATGATATGGGCAGCTACTGGATGGTGACCTACATGGGAGGTGTCTGGAGATATAATCCATCTGGTAGAAAATGGACACATTACCCGGTTATGAAAAGGGATGCTTATATTCCGCTTGTCTCCATATACAAAGATCATCGAGATGTATTATGGCTGGGCACGCAGGAAGATGGAGTTTACCGTTTCAATGGTAAAACATTTGAGAAATTTATTTTCTGACCTAAAACAAACAAAACAAGAGAAAACTTATATCAAATCTGCAATCTTAAATCTTATTTTAGACTATGGCTAAAAGTACTATGAACCCCAAGGTGGATTTCTATTTCAACAAAGCCAAAAAATGGGGCGAAGAATATGAACTGTTACGCATGCTCATGCTCGACATGGGACTTACAGAGACATTGAAGTGGGGTGTTCCCTGCTATATGTTTGAGAAAAGTAATATCGTGTTGATTCATGGATTTAAAGATTACTGTGCATTATTGTTTTTCAAAGGCTCTCTGTTAAAAGATCCCAAGGGCATACTCATTCAACAAACAAAGAATGTGCAGGCTGCGCGGCAGATACGGCTTACCAGCATAAATGAAATTGCAAAGAAGGAGCGAACCATCAAAGCTTATGTAAAAGAAGCCATTGCCATTGAAAAAGCAGGCTTGAAAGTACCCTTGAAAAAAGCCACGGAATTCAATATTCCTGAAGAATTTCAAAAGAAGCTGGATAAAAGCGCTGCAATAAAAAAAGCTTTTTATGCTTTGACACCCGGAAGACAAAGAGGTTATTTATTATATTTCTCACAAGCCAAATTATCAAAGACAAGACAGTCAAGGATTGAAAAATATATGCCTCAAATTCTTAAAGGGAAAGGATTAGAGGATTAGAGATTTAAGATTATATTTTATGATTTATGATTTGCCCTAAAAGCTACTTTAAGTCTCTGACCAGAAGCTAGTTTAAGTCTCTGACCAAAAAGCTAGTTTAAGTCTCTGACCAAAAAGCTAGTTTAAGTCTCTGACTTAAACTCAATATTATTCACGTCTCCTGACGTGAATACTCCCTAAAAGCTAGTTTAAGTCTCTGACTTAAATCCAATATTTTTCACGTCTTCTGACGTGAATACTCCCTAAAAGCTAGTTTAAGTCTCTGACTTAAATCCAATATTATTCACGTCTCCTGACGTGAATACTCCCTAAAAGCTAGTTTAAGTCTCTGACGTAAACTCAATATTATTCACGTCTCCTGACGTGAATACTCCCTAAAAGCTAGTTTAAGTCTCTGACTTAAATCCAATATTATTCACGTCTCCTGACGTGAATACTCCCAAAAAGCTAGTTTAAGTCTCTGACGTAAACTCAATATTATTCACGTCTCCTGACGTGAATACTCCCTAAAAGCTAGTTTAAGTCTCTGACTTAAATCCAATATTATTCACGTCTCCTGACGTGAATACTCCCTAAAAGCTGCTTTAAGTCTCTGACTTAAATCCAATATCTTTCACCACTCCTGACGTGAAAAATCCCTTATTTTTAGGTACAAATAACTTCACCATGTCACGCTACAAAATCCTCGATCAGGAAGGACTAAACTTTATTACGTGCACCATTGTAGGCTGGATCGACATCTTTAGCCGGAAGTGCTACAGGGATTTATTGCTGGATTCCCTGAACTATTGCAGGAAGGAAAAGGGACTCCTGATTTTTGCTTACGTAATCATGAGCAATCATATTCACCTTATTGTTCAAACAAATAAATCGGCAAAGCAAAATCTTTCTGAGATCATACGGGACTTCAAAAAATTTACAGCTAATGGCATTTTAGAAAAGATCAACATAGAATCAGAAAGTAGAAGAGACTGGTTACTTCACATGTTTAGATATCATGCCCGATTCAATTCAAACAACAGATATCACCAGGTATGGCAACAAGATAACCATCCCATTCTTCTGTATTCCCAACCGGTCATTTGGCAAAAAGTTAATTATATCCATATGAATCCGGTTCGTGCCGGGATAGTAGACAACCCTGCAGACTATCTATACAGCAGTGCCAGGAATTACGAGCATGAAAATCGGAATTGTCTAATGGAAATTGATTTGTTGGAACCTTTCTGGAGTGATGTGGGGAGGATTGAATAACTCACGTCAGGAGACGTGAAAAATATTAGGTTCAAGTCAGAGACTTGAACCAACAATCGTTTTTACATGCAAGCTCCAAATACTTCACCAAGCCTCAACCAAAAGTTGGTTTAAGTCTCTGACTTTTAACCAACGATATAATTGCTAAAAGCTCATTGCCTTAACAATAGCTGGTTTAAGTCTCTGACTTAAACTCAATATTATTCACGTCTCCTGACGTGAATAATCTCATTAAATTTTGGTACATATACTTCACATCTCACACTACAAAATCTTCGATCATTGCGAGAAGTGTTTAACTGTTCACGTCAGGAGACGTGAAAAATATTAGGTTCAAGTCAGAGACTTGAACCAACAATCGTTTTTACATGCAAGCTCCAAATACTTCACCAAGCCTCAACCAATAGCTGGTTTAAGTCTCTGACTTAAATCCAATATTATTCACGTCTCCTGACGTGAATAATCCAATTAAGTTTTGGTACAAATACTTCACATCTCACACTACAAAATCTTCGATCAGTGCGAGAAGTGTTTAACTGAGTCAAATTGCTATTCAGGTTACAATTTTTCATTCTATTTTGTGTCGTAGAAACTTAAAACCAGGTAAAATGAAATCCGATAAAAAGAACATGGCTTCCAAGCAACGTGAAGAATTATTGAGTGTACTAAAATCACGTTTTGACAAAAACAAGAACCTCCACAAAGGAATTACCTGGGATAAAGTGCAAGCCAGACTGGAAGCACATCCCGCAAAACTGTGGTCGCTCAATGCAATGGAAGAATCCGGTGGTGAGCCGGATGTGGTAGGTCATGATAAAAAGACAGGAGAATATATTTTTTATGATTGTTCGCCGGAAAGTCCGAAAGGCCGCAGAAGCATTTGTTATGATCATCAGGCACTGGAGGCCAGGAAAGAACATAAACCAGATGACAGTGCTATTGAAATGGCTTCTGACATGGGAATTGATCTATTGACGGAAGAAGAATATCGTTCCCTGCAGGAGCTTGGTGAATTCGATTTGAAAACATCGAGTTGGATAGTTACACCACCTGCCATCCGCAAGCTTGGAGGTGCCCTTTTTTGTGATCGCAGGTACAATACAGTATTTCTTTACCATAATGGTGCGGAGTCTTATTATGCCGCGAGGGGATTTCGTGGATCGTTAAAGGTCTAGTTTAACTTTTTATCTTTATCACCAACAGATTTTTGTTTTGTGAATGAGATACCAGGTTTACGTTATAGAACTTTCAAAAAAAGTATTTACGGAGAATACAAAGTTTCGTGTTGCTAACCCTCAATTTAATGGTGTGCTCGAGTGTCTGTACGTAGGCATGACAAGTAAAACCCCGGCAGAACGATTGCGACAACACAAAACCGGATATAGGAATAAAAAGAATCATAAACTTTCTGCGTACATCGTAGAGAAATATGGAAGTTATCTGCGTCCCAGTCTTTACGACCATCTGAATGAGAAACCGATGACGAGGCCAGAGGCTTTGCTAATGGAGGAAAAGCTTGCTTTAGAATTAAGAAGACAAGGTTATGCAGTATGGTTTAACTGAAATAAGCAATAGGCAATTAGCAATAGGCAACTCGTTATTCGTTATTCGTAAATCCAATACCCCTGGGGTTCGAAAGGATGCGAAGTGAGATTGAGAAACACAGGGAGAGAATTTTTCGAATGAGAATTAAGATCTGATAGAGAAACATAGGGGTGAAAAATTTGAAGGGGTAGAAAACTACGATCTAAGAAAGATTATTACCTTGAAACAGATTATAAAATCCTGAAGAATTGCCCACAAAATATTTTTGCCAAATGCACCTGGTCGCTGGTTTTAATTGACAGGCCGGTAATGTTAAGAACATGAACGACAAAACCATCGACAGCCTGAGAGAGGCATTAATACATTCACCTAATAACTCTCCTTTGCGATTATTACTAGCTGACACGTTACTAAGTTTAAATAAACTTGAAGAGGCTGAAACAGAATTTAAAATTCTTTTAAAAACTTCAAATGATGTTAACGTGAAGGTAGGACTGGCCACAACCTACTTTAAGAAAGCTAATTATTCTGCCTGTAATGTAATCCTGGAAGAAGTAATTGAAAACGGAACCAGGGACCCGCATACATATGCCTTATATGCAAAGGGCCTTTTAAAGGAAAATTCGTTTGGCGAAGCAATTGAAATTTACAAAAAAGCATTGGCCATTGATCCAAACTATGTTGATGAAGAGCTTGACAATCAATTAAGATTAAAAGGACATCACGAAGCACAAGAAACAGACGAAGAAACAGACAATAGATTTTTACAAAAGCCAACAATCAATTTCAATGATGTTGGCGGAATGGAGGTAGTCAAAAAAGAAATTGAACTTAAAATCATCAAACCACTACTCCACCCTGAACTATACAAGGCTTACGGAAAGAAAACAGGAGGTGGCATTTTAGTGTATGGCCCTCCCGGATGCGGAAAGACATACATAGCCAAAGCAACAGCCGGACAAGTAAATGCAAAGTTTATCAGTGTAGGACTGAATGATATTTTAGATATGTGGATAGGCAACAGTGAAAAAAATCTACACGAAATATTTGAATTAGCACGTCAGCATACACCTTGCATTTTATTTATTGATGAAATTGACGCTTTGGGAGCAAGCAGAAGTGATATGAAACAATCCAGCGGACGGCACCTGATCAATCAATTTCTGCAGGAGCTGGACGGAATAAATGATACAAATGATGGTGTATTAGTGCTTGGCGCAACTAATGCTCCCTGGAATTTAGACCCTGCGTTCAGGCGACCCGGAAGATTTGACAGAATCATCTTCGTACCTCCTCCTGACGAAATCACAAGAGAATCCATCCTGCAGCTTAAGCTTAAAAATAAGCCCACCGGGACAATTGATTATACCAGTATTTCAAAAAAAACGGAATCCTATTCGGGTGCAGACATTGATGCTATAATTGATATTGCCATTGAATTAAAACTCGAGTCATCTTTCGCCGATGGTGTTCCAAAGCCCATTGAAACAAAAGACCTGCTCAGCGCAATCAAAAAACATAAAGCCAGCACACAGGAATGGTTTATGACAGCAAGGAATTTTGCAATGTTTGCTAATGATACAGGTTTGTATGATGACATACTCACGTATTTAAAAATCAAAAAATAATATGACGGAGGACAGCAGGCTATCTAAAATTGGTATTCTGATTCAACAAAACAAATTCACTGAAGCAGAACGAATTTTGAAAGAGTTGCTTTCAGAGGACTCCAACGACATTCATTTATTGTCGTTGCTTGCAGAAGTGAATCTGCAACAATCCAGGCCTGATACAGCAAAAAGCATAATTGACAATGCAATAGGGCTGTCACCTGATTCACCACATTTGTTTTTTATCAAATCAAGAATTGCCATCCAGCAAGATGATTATGATGGAGCTGAAAGGAATATTGAGCAATCCATTGCATTAGATCCCTATGATGCAGATTATTTTGCTTTGCTCGCCAATATCAAGTTGTCACGCAAGCAATTTGAGAAAGCATTAGAACTTTCGGATACAGCGCTCGAAATAGATGCCGAAAATCTGCTGGCATTAAATACAAGAAGCACTGCTTTATTAAAGCTGAACAAAAGTGAAGAGTCATTTGATACCATCCGGGGTGCTTTACGTGAAGACCCAAACAATGCATACACACATGCGAATTACGGCTGGGGCCTGCTGGAAAAAGGTGACCCTAAACAGGCTTTGGTACACTTCAAAGAGTCATTAAAAAACGATCCTGATTTCGACACCGCCCAGGCGGGGATGGTTGAAGCACTCAAAGCAACAAATCCGTTTTACAGGCTTTTTCTGAAATATGCCTTTTGGATGAGCAATTTAACCGCCAGGTATCAATGGGGAGTGATTATAGGCTTTTATGTTGTGTATAGAATTATTAACTCTCTTGCGAGAAACAACGAAGCACTCCAGCCATATTTATACCCTTTGCTCATTGTTCTTGCCCTGTTTGCTTTTTCAACATGGGTGATTACTCCAATAAGTAATTTATTTTTACGATTCAACCCATATGGACAATTATTGCTCGACAGGAAGGAAAAAATGAGTTCAAATTTTGTAGCGGCCAGCCTGAGTGTATCTGTTTTAGGAGTTTTACTCTATTTCATTTTTGCGGATAATAGGTTTTTACCTATTGCGGCATTTGGCTTTGCCATGATGTTACCATTAAGTGTTATGTTTTCCAGGACAAAACAAAAAAACGCATTAATCAAGTATGCAATTGTAATGACAGGTATCGGCATTTTAGCCATTGGCATAACTTTTAAGACAGGAAACATTGTTAACGGGGCATCACTTATTTTCATTTTTGGATTTATCGGATTTCAATGGGTGGCCAATTACCTGATGATCAAAGAGAGCAATCATTGACAACATGTTGCAGTGATTGATCTTATATACAATGCTAAGAAAACATACTATCATTACGTTGACAACATGAATCCATCATATTTCACTACATTTCAGGTTATGAATAGTATTTACTTCTTCATCATTTTCATTTCAGCTGCTGTCCTATCTGCATGCAATGCCCGGGTACAGGAATCACATACCGAAAATAAAGTTGATACCATCGTTGTCGAAAAACCATCTCCTTCCACTCCTGTCGATGAAAAAGTATATGCTAATGAGCGCTTTAAAGATGTAACTGTTACTAAAACAGGTGCGCATACTTTTCTTATCACCGGCAAAGGACAAATCTTTGAGGCAAATTTTGGATGGGTTGTTGAGGATGGCCATGATGAATTATTGAAAGGAAATCAGATGACAGATGCCGGCGCTCCGGAATGGGGAAAATTTAGTTTCACAATAGATATTCCTGAAAAGTCTGACAATTCTACCCTAACACTTATCCTGTTTGAGTCAAGCCCGAAAGATGGAAGCCGGCAGTTTGAGTTGCCGGTGGTGTTAAATTAACCAGATATCAAACTTGAGGGATTCGTTTTCCTATTGGCACAATATCGGCAAAGAAAAAATAATGTGATCGATCAGCACCATGCTCACTGAATGATCATCTTCTCTTCTATCACCTGGTCACCAAGATAGATCTGTAAAAAATATATTCCTTTACCTGCTTTATGTATATCAAAAGATCTCGAAAAACCGGAGTTCATTAATTCCGGAACTGAAGAATAAATCATGCTTCCTATCGAATTCAAAACTTTTATCTGCAGAATATCAGGCACTCCGATCTCACCTGTTATTGTAAATACACCATTATTTGGATTCGGATATACACGAATTCGTTTTTTGATTTCATAAGAAACCGATGTGATAATAGAGACATAAACAGAATCAGAAGAACTACATCCCAAACTGTCAGTTACGATAACACTATATAAACCGCTTTCATTGGCTTCCAGTGTCTGTGTCGTGTCGCCGGTATTCCACAAATATGCCGCTCCTGGATTTCCAGCATCCAGGATAACCTGCAAATCAACGATCAATGTATCCGTTCCGAGATCCACAACAGGATTAGGATTTACTACAATATTTAAAGTATCTGATGTTGCAGCACATCCGGTAATATCTGATAAAACCAGTGAATACATTCCAGGTATTGTCGCATTCACGCTATCACCACTTACAAGACCAGCAGGTGTTGACCATTCAAATGTAAATGGAGCTTCACCTCCAGCGATATCCGCAGTAATCACAACTGTATCGCCTTCACAAATTTCAGTTGATTGATCCTGTAGTAAGGAAACACTGATTTGAGGCACGACCTCCACTGAAAAGGATCTCACCAAAAGAGGACATGGATCATCACCGAATCCTTGTATCGTATAAGTTACATGCTCATTACTATCATCATTATTCACTAATGTATCTATGATCATTGAACCAGGCCCTCCGTATCCATCATGTGCGCCAGTCACGTTTTCAACATCTACTGTCCATACCCAATATTGAACACTGTCTTCTGTAAAATTTATTTCAACAATTTCACCACTGCATATAGTCGTAAGAAATGCAGATGAGGTGTCAGGCACATAACAACACAGTGGCAGAATAATTTTAACAGGTTGATCCAATGCACAATTACTGGGGCCTCCGGACCATGATCCTATCTGTCCATCAGCAAATGTGAAGAAACCAATCGAAAGATCCCTCCTGGTCGAATCTATTGAACAATCCGTGAAATCCCTTACTTCCAATTCGAAGCAAAACCTCCATGGACCCATGCAGCATCCACATGTATTCCCATCGCCCCAATCTTTTGAAATTGGTGGTCCCGGGATCGCACAGGTTCCATTGATACCATAAGAGAACCAGCCCGGAGGCAATATCTCACCCGGATCATCCCAGCATGGCCCACAGCAACCACCTGTTACTCCATCCAGATCAGAACAGTTTGCCTCATATAATGTATGGCAAATATCCATCCTCCCATTTACATCAAAATCACTGATTTGATAAAATGCATGGTCAAAGTGATGCCCAACATCCGTAAACCAATCCCATGTAGCAGCTAAAGTAAACTGGTAAAGTCCATTTCCTAACTGACCCATGGGAAGTCCATTAACAGTTGCATTTAATGGCTGGCCGTTCGCATCAAAGGAAGTAGGCTTCCAGCCATTTCCAAAAACCGGAACGATACCCTGGAACCACTGGCATCCATTTGCTACAGCTGTAAATGTGTCAACATTCATACAGACCCCGATTTTTTCTCCCGGGAAGAATGGGCCGGTCAGCGGTCCGCCTGATGATCTATAAGTAATTTCGATATTCCTGGATGTAACACATTTTGATCCAACGGAAATAGTGTTGACGCTTAATTCAAAATCACCACCGGATGAAAAGATAGAACTAACGGCAATATAATAGACTTCACCTGACTGAATTTCGGAACCTATAGCCATGGCAACGCCATTCGACCCCATTACACACTCCTGATCATTTGGTGTTAAGGGAACATGCTCAAGTGCATTACAGTCAGTAACCAAATGAAAAAGGTTAATAGCAGGTGCACTGAAATCAACACTTGTGACCTGTATATTGATGAGAGTAGCAATATCATCCGCTTCAACAAAATACCATACCGTAGGAGATATGCTGATGAAACAACTATTTACCACGATTTCGGGATTAGCTCCAAAAGTATTGCCTTGAATTTTTACAAAAGATGTATCTGATATGACATTCGGAATATGAATTGCAGTTTCGCAGATATCATTTGGAATTTGTGCGTGTGATATGCAAATACTGCCTAACATAAGAGTGTTAAATAACACCACATTAAAAAATGGAAACTTTGCTATCATACCCAAATGAGAATTTTCTTGAATGTTTTGTGATGTAATATAGAAAATTAAATGTTTCCAATGGCCTCAGCATGATGTTCAATTGCTGACGTTTGAACGTCTCCAAATTCTAACAAATTACATACGCAATATAGACGCTAGTGTGTCTCCGAATTCGAACAAACATCATGCTCAATACTGACATTCGATCGTCAGGGATCTCGTTTGTTCGAGATCGGAGACACTCTAATGTCAGGTTCTCGTTTGTTCGAGGTCGGAGACACTCGAACGTCAGGGTCAAAATGCTGTTGATTCGAGGTCGGAGACACTCAAACGTCAGGTTCTCGCATGGTTCGAGGTCGGAGACACTCGAACGTCAGGGCAGAAAGGATTTCGCTAGGTTCGAGGTTGGAGACATTTGAACGTCAGGGCACTCGAACGTCTTCGCCTTCGCCTTAGCCTTCGCCTTTTTCAAGAAGCACTTGCACACATGGATATTTCCTTTAACTTTGAACTACAAAGTACTTTTGTATGAATGAAAAGGATGCATTTGCCGAACTAAGCTCGATCAGGGACCTGATGGAGCGTTCCTCAAAATTTATTTCACTCAGTGGCTTATCAGGAATCCTGGCAGGTATGTATGCACTGGCTGGAGCGGGATGGGCTTATCTTCTCCTCAAGCATCATTCGTGGTTCAACCTCGGCAGTGCTTATGAGAAGGAGCCTGATATCCTTATGCAATTGTTCCTGATCGCGCTTGCAGTATTGATTTTGTCCGTGGTGACCAGCTACTGGCTTACCATGCGTAAAGCCAAAAGCCGACAGGAAAATGTTTGGAACCCTGTAAGCAAACGTATGCTAACGGCTATAGCCATTCCGATGATAACCGGCGGCCTCTTTATGGGTATCCTGCTGCTAAAAGATGTATACACCCCGATCGCATCCGCCTCTCTCATTTTTTACGGACTGGCATTGGTTGCAGGAAGTCAATACACGTATGATGATGTCAAATGGCTCGGTATAGGCGAGATTATATTAGGTTTGCTCGCATTACTCTTACCAGGTTATGGCCTGATATTCTGGGCTATTGGGTTTGGGATTCTGCATATTATTTACGGAGCCATCATGCATTACAAATACGAACGGTGAAAGATTCCCTGGAACATTTCGATAAGGCATTTGAGAACAGGATCAGGCTCCAGATCATGAGTGTGCTCGCTGCGAATATTGGATATGATTTTAATTCCCTGAAGGACCTGCTCCAGATCACCGACGGCAACCTGGCTTCACACATCAAAGCGCTGGAGAAAGAAGAATACATCAGCATCACCAAATCGTTTATCGGTAAAAAACCAAATACCCAATATGCCATTACTAAAAAAGGAAAGACTGCATTTAAAAAGCACCTGCAGGCACTTGAGAACCTGATCAAACAACAGAAGTGATTTTTTTTGCCTTTTCACTTTGTGGATAAAAGTACTTTTTAAATGAAAAACGAAAAACGTAAAGTCTATAGCCTCATAACTCTATAAACTTCATAAACTCTATAAACTTCATAAACTCTATAAACTTCATAAACTCATAAATATCAAAACCTTTATCAACATGTCACAGACAAACAACTCAACAACACAATCTATTCACCTTCCCACCCTGCTGCTGCGCATGTTGATCGGAGGAGTTATTGCATTCCTCGTCATCTCTTTTTTTGTTTTTGGAGCCTATGAACCAAATCCTGCATGGGGAAACCTTTGGAGGATAAAACCTTTACTTCTGACTCCAGCAGCCGGTGCCATGGGTGGTGCATTTTATTACTTCATGGAACATATGAGTCATCGAGGGTTAAACAAAGCAGTAGCGATCATATTGAGCGTGATCGGATATGTCATTGTACTTTGGTTGGGTGTTGTGCTGGGATTGAATGGTACGATGTGGGATTGAGTAGTGAGTAGTGAGTAGTGAGAAAACAATGCTCATTTCAGACTCGTGAGCCGTGAGGCGTGAAACGTGAGTCGTGAAATGTGAGCAGTGAATGACTCCCCACAATGCAAAAGATGTGTAATTAAGATTTAAAATAATAAACAGGCGCAACTTTTAACTGCTTATTAAATAAATAAAAATGAGTCTAATTGCTTTTTTCATTTTTCATTTTTAGTTTCTTAATTATGCAAATCAGGACCTATTTCTTTTACCTTCTTTTCTCATGCTTAGCATGTCACAACAATCATGATGAAAAATCAGAAAGTGAAGTACCAACTGAAAACATAGACAGTATTATACCGAATGAAACTGTATTTGATAAAATCAAATGGCAATCAAAGGAAGGTAAAGATTATCCATACAGAGAAAAAATGCTGAAAGATGTCATGACAAATCAGGATCTGAAGAGATTGAAGGAGGATGAAATACTTGATCTTCTTGGGAAGCCGGACCGGATCGATAGTAACTATATATTCTATGTGATAGATCAGAAGCGTTTAGGGTCATGGCCTTTGCATACGAAAACAATGATTATTAAATTCTCGGATGACAGCATAGAGTGGGTTAAGATTCATGAATAGGAGAATTCTTAAGGAGAATTTCAAGGAATCCATTGCTTTTGGCTTTAAGAATATTCTCTCTTGCTTATTTCCCGGATTTATTTTTTGCATGCTGATTGTGTCCAGGTTAATTCATATTCCATACTTGCCCCGGTATGATTTCCTGCTGGTGACTTGTATATGCATGCAGGCATTTATGTACTTCTCAAACCTGGAATCCGGGCTGGAATTGCTTGTCATCACTATGTTTCATCTTTTAGGATTGACATTAGAAATATACAAGGTGTCCATGGGCTCCTGGGCATATCCTGAATTTGGATTTTCAAAAATTTTAGGTGTTCCGCTTTATAGCGGCTTTATGTATGCCAGTGTAGGAAGCTATGTTTGCCAGGCCTGGCGTTGGTTCGATTTAAACCTGGAAAACTGGCCGGGGATTTTTGTTGCTGGCCTAATTTCATTAGCTATATATGTGAACTTCTTTACACATCATTTCATATTGGACATGCGATGGATCCTCTCGATCATCCTGATCCTGGCATTTTGGAAAACCAAAGTCGTGTTCACCGCGAATAAGGTTGAAAGAAAAATGCCCATGGTTTTATCCTTTCTTCTCATCGGGTTTTTCATTTGGATAGGCGAAAATATTGCCACCTATTTTGGTGCCTGGAAATATGCTTCACAACATGAAGGATGGAAAATGGTGAGCATTGGAAAAATTTCATCCTGGTTTTTGCTGGTGGTGTTGAGTATTGTGATTGTTGTTCAACTGAAATTGATAAAAAACAAGATTTAAATCATAAAAGATAAAGGTTTAGGAAAACCATTCGGGGTAAAATAAATTACAAATCTGGTAGTTATGTATGAAAGATGAAACTTAAAACTAAGCTCGCAGGATCTCTATTTGTAATTTGCGTAAGCTTGATAATAATATTATCAACTCAAAATTACAAGTACCCGGATGCTGAGGAGATTAATAAACGACTGAATTATCTACAAAGAGTGATTCATCAACCTTTAGAGTCGGATTCAGATATAATGGCATTAGGCAAAGAGAGTGCTGAATTTATGCTCTTTTCTTATTCTTATTCTGTCTATGCATTAACCAATCTTGCTGTTCGAGATACAATGTATACCAAGCTGGCAACGGATTTGATTAAGGAATCAATAATAAAGGTGCTTGACAATAAAATAACATCAACATATGGAATTGACAGCACCATTTTGACAGCAGATTCACTACCAGAATACTCGATTTTATATTTAGGACATCTAAACTTAATGATTGGCTGTTACAGATTAATATGCAGCGATAGTTCATTTAACTTCTTAAATGATAACATTTCTAAATCATTATTTCAGCGATACAATGAAACTGAATATTTGAATCTTGAGTCCTACCCTGAATCAATTTGGATACCTGACAATACGGTTGCTATTGCTTCATTAAAATTACATAGTAGCAATACAAATAGTAATTATGGCTCCATCTGCACCAAATGGTCTCAATATGCTAAAGCTCATTATATTGATAATGAAACAGGTGTTCTATTCTCCACAGTCGATCCAAACACCGGTGAGCCCATTGAAGAACCAAGAGGTTCAATGCTTGGATGGAGTATAATGTTCATATATCAATTCGACAGTGATTTTGCTATTGATTTATATAAAAACTATAAAACGAATTTTAGCAAAAATTATGTAGTTCTTAGGCCTTTCAGAGAGCGATACAATAGTAAGGAGACAGGCATGGGTGATGTTGATTCAGGTCCTCTTTTCCTTGGATATAGTATTCCCGCTAATGAGTTTGCTTTGGGCAATTCCATATTAGCCGGAGATAAGAAGACAGCGAGACAAATCCTAAGATTAATAGGTATTGGGGCTAAAAAAGTCAGGAATAACAATGAGATTAGGTATAAGGTACGATTTGTAAAAATGAATATTAGCCCAATGGCCGAAGCATTAGTTTTAAATTCTTTAACAGTTACTAAATGGACAAGGACGTTAGAATAACCCATGTCAACATTCTCAGGAGATCGCCAATCCTATAAAGTACAGAATCTAATTTTATAAAACTTAACACTTGACATTCAATAAAAAATATTTTCGAATAGCATTTTTGATTTTAATCATTGAAATTTTGATTGCTCTTTTAATGCATGACCATTTTGTCAGGCCATACCTGGGTGATGTTTTGGTAGTAATTCTACTCTACTGCCTGTTAAAATCCTTCTTCAAATTGCCAGTTATACCTGCTGCAATATTTGTATTGCTATTCTCTTTCCTGGTAGAATTTCTTCAGTTTTTACATATTGTCGAAAAACCTGGATTGCAACAATCAACAATTGCACGAATAGTGATTGGCACTTCTTTCTCCTGGATTGATGTGTTGATGTATACTATAGGAATTGGAATCGTATTGATGGTGGAGAAGTATTGGATAATAAATGAATAAAATTTATGTCTGATACACGTTCCTTTCAATATTAATCCTGAATAAAATTTGAACTTGATTGAATCGTACCATAGGAACTCTCTGCTAAAAAGTATATAAGCAATATACGTGCGCTTCGTAAACGTTTGTAAACGGCTTTCACAAACCCATGATTCTCTGGTGTTTAGAAGATATCTTATCCCTCAAAAGTATATAAGCAATATACGTGCGCTTCGTAAACGTTTAATGGAACATGCCCTGTTAAGCCCGGTCTATCAGAAGTTAAAATTTAGATATGTTTTCATAGATTCGCTATGGTCAATATGGTTTATAAAATTATTTTTCTAACAAGCTTACTTTTAAATCCTCTCTTGAGTTTGTCTCAAAATTTCGAATGGGAAGGTTATGGCAAGGGACTCTCCTATCTAAAAATAAAAGACGGAAATGTCGCATTCAATGGCTACAGCTGGGCTGACTACGAAGGAGGAAAATTGAAAGAAGTTGGTGAAAAATGGATTGTTTACGAGAAGCCAAAATATTCTTCAGACGAACCCTATTATGGACGGATCCAGGTTTTGAATAGCTCATTTGATTCGCTGCGCATATGGATAGAGGGCGTTGAGGTAACCTATTATAAGAAAGAACATTTGGATTACATAGGCAGCTACATATTTGAGGAAGTAAACGTTGAATACTTAAACAATTATAGTTCGTTTGAATTCAAGATTGAATTCAACAGGCATGGGCGGATTCGTTTTTCTGACAGTGAAAATATTACTTTATTTGAAGGCCAGGTTGATGAAACACAGGTTGATCAATTTAAAGAATTGATAAAGTATATAGATATTAGAAACTTGAACATAAGCCAGGGTTGGCGGACTGTCTGTGACGATAAAGAGTTTTCGTTTATTTTTAGAGATGGTTATCGTGAGGAATTTAAGTATACGGCGGTACAGGTCCCAATTCAACTATATCCTGTAAAAGAATTTTTAGAAGAAATCCTTAAATCCAATGGATATACAATCACATTCCCAAACAGGGACTAAAATCACTCCTGCACAAACACCATGAATAAAATAGATTATAAAAATATAGAAATTCGTTGTAAACTCATAAGTTTGGTGATTGAGTTATTACAAAAAGAGGGGCTTAAAAACGAAGAATAAAAATGAATTCTCCTGTCTATTTTATTACCTCCCTTATAACTATGTCGTGCATTAACTCTGCCTATACACAGATAGACTCATTTCATAGCACAACCCAGGTAATTCAACATATGACAGATGCTGTAGAAACTTATGACTCTTTCCAATACAGCACCCAAATGCGTTTCAAAGAATCCGGAGGTGACACATTTACAATCAGAAATTTTATCATAAATTATAAATCTAATTCAGCCAACGGATTGTATGGATATGATTGGAAAATATCAGAGGAAGTTGATTCAGGATATACGTTTGCCATCATGGCCTTACCTGAAGCCTTGTTCGGCATCTTCTCTGGCAACAAGGGAATCGGTTATCAGCACCTGCCCAAAACTTTAGACTTAAGCAGCTATACAGAATATCTCCGGGGTTACTTATTCCTTAGCGAAGTGATTACAACATTTAATGTTGTCTCACCGGGCGACATTATGTTGAGGGACTCAGGTGAATACTATTATTTAACACGACAGATGAATAAATTAGCTACCCGTCGATTGACTATCAGGAAAGACTCCCTTATTTGCCTGTTCAGTTTGTAAGTACTATGATGGACGAAGAATTCGATTTTGCTCAAATTAGTGAAATCAATTATTATTATGATGAACATTTCAGCCAATTACCAGATACTACTTTTTCGATTGATCATTATATTTCACTAGGCTATTCGATACACTATAATGAAGAAACTGAATCAACTAAGCAGATTGAAATAAACAAGATTTCTCCTGAAAGCAGGGAATTTTTGTTAAACTATCCATTCGTGACAGAGAAAGGTGATACTACAACTATTTCATCTTATAAAGCCGGTTACATTGTATTAGATTTCTGGTATTCTTCCTGTGTGCCGTGCCTCAAAGCATTACCTGAAATCAACCAATTAGCTGAAGACCATGCAGACGATGGTCTGGTAGTGCTTGGTATCAATTGCTTTGACAAAGGCATCCGTACCAATCTGGCAACAAAATTGCGCGCAAAGAATATTACTATTCCCCTACTATTTGGTTCAAGGGACCTCCTCGAATCTTTAAGAATAAACAGCTTTCCATCTTATATCATCATAACCCAGGATCGAAAGGCTGAATTTATTCAGGGATATACAGAGGATATGAAGAAATCAATTGAACAAATTTTTGAAAAATAATGGTCTTCAACGAATAATAATCTCATAAGAAGTTTAATGGATTTTTATACCTGTAAAACCCTGATTTAAAAAAGAATATTGTGATAAAAAGTATTTAAGCAATATACATGCGCTTCGTAAACGCTTGTAAACGGCTTTTACCAGTGTATCTTACCCGCGATATCAACAACTTTTTTACCAAATGAGAGTTTACTTTTCATATGAGATTTATTTTACTACTGATCCAGCTCTGTATTGCCTCCCAACTTCTGTCACAGGTAAGACTTACCAATGCTCCTGACTCTTCATTCACATCTGAAAACAATGCCCAGTGCATCGCCGCCCATGGTGACTTTGTCCATGTAGTATGGACAGATGATCGTTTCGGAAATAACGAAATTTTTTACAAACGTTCTCATACCAAAGGACTCTCCTGGGAAGATGATGTCCAGTTGAGTGTCAGCTTTGTATATGCCACTTCTCCGAGCATAGCAACAAATGGAAATGAAGTGCACGTAGTCTGGATGGATCACCGCGATAACAAAAACGAAATTTATTACAAACGATCTTTAGATAACGGAGCAACCTGGGGACCCGATATCAGGCTAACGGATGAAGTAGGAGAACCCAGCCATCCCTCACTCGCTATAAATGACCAAACCCTCCATCTTGTATGGCAGGTGAGTGACCACAAAGCGGATGAAATATTTTATAAAAAATCAACTGATGGCGGATCTACCTGGCTGCCTGAAGTGAGAGTTTCGAATGCACTGTCAAATGCTATAAATCCATCCATTGCAGTTTCCGGCAACTTCATTCATGTGGTTTGGTCGAAGGCAGGTGGCTCTGGCATTTATTACCGGCATTCACTCGATGATGGAAATGTGTGGTTACCTCAAGTCGAGCTTACTACCGTGGCATCATATAGTGAGCACGCCATGATAACTCTTTCTGATACGATGATTTTTGCATTCTGGTCAGATCGCAGAAGCGGAAATGGTGACATCTATATGAGAAGATCAGTGGATAATGGGACTACATGGGAAAATGATCTCAAGCTTCCTTCTCATGCCAATCAGGCTATTAGTCCACGTGCAGGTTCTGCTGGAACATACATCTATCTTGTATGGAGCGAAATCAATGTCAGTGACTGGGCTACATTTGAATCTATTTCAACTGATGCAGGAGTAAGCTGGACCGGACCAACTCTTGCAAAAGTGAATCATGGAATTTCAACAAGACCATTTATTGCATTTAATGAACGCGATGTCCACATCATCAGCACCGAAGAAGCAGATGGTAACCCGGAAATTTATTATTCACGTAGCGATACCGGCAATCCGTTCCTGGATCACAATGCATATGCATGGGGTCATGGATTGGGTTCGATACACAAGGATGTAGCATATGATATAATTGCTGATTCCGCAGGAAATGTATACGTAACCGGTTCATTTGAAAATACAATGGATTTCGATCCGGGGCCCGGAGTAGTTGATCTGGTTTCAGCAGGAAGTTCAGATATATTCATTGCCAAATATGATTCAACTGGTCAGCTTCAATGGGCTAAGCGTGCAGGCGGACCGGAAGATGATGTGTCTTACAGCATTAAACTGGATAATGACGGACACGTGTATGCAACTGGTTATTTTAAAAATACATCTGATTTTGATCTGGGAACTTCAGGTGAAGAATTAATTTCTTTTGGTCAAGCGGATATTTTTATTCTAAAACTGGATATAGCTGGCAATTTTTTATGGGTCAGGCAAATGGGAGGAAGCGGCCAGGATGAAGCACGCTCTATCGCATTGGATAAGACTGGAAATATTCTGACCAGCGGTTCTTTTTCAGAAACAACGGATTTTGATCCATCCACTGATATCGCGAATCTCTTATCAAATGGATTGTCTGATATTTTTATTTCAAAGATTGATGCCGCAGGTAATTTTCTTTGGGCCCGGTCTGTCGGAGGCGCTGCTAACGATGCTGCACATTCTGTCACTACGGACGAAGAAGAATCCGTTATCCTCACAGGGTATTACTCGGACACAGTTGATTTTGATCCCGGCGCTGACATTCATTTATTAAGTACTAATGGATTGAAGGATATTTTTATTCTAAAGCTGAATACGGATGGACAATGGGTATGGGGAGATTCATTCGGTGCAATGGAAGATGATGAAGGGAATTCAATCACTTGTGATAAAGCAGGGAATGTATATTCTACCGGTAGTTTCCGGAAGACTGTTGATTTCAACCCGGATCCTCCTGTTGTAAATATTATCTCCCATGGCCTGACTAACGTATATATTTCCAAGTTGGATCATGACGGCCATTATATCTGGGCCAAAAATTTCGCTGGAAATGCAGATGAAGGCAAAAGCATTTCAGTTGATAATTTAGGTAACGTATACACTACCGGTTCCTTTGGCACAAGTACGGATTTCGATCCGGGTGCTTTACAACTTTCTCTTTATGCAAATAATGAGTCAGATGTCTTTATATCAAAGTTGTCAGCGGATGGAGGATTTGTCTGGGTCAAACAGTTAAGTGGTTCCGCTTCAGCGCAGGGAAATGCTATAGCAACCCGATCCTCTTCTTATGTATACTGCGCAGGATATTATTTTGAAAATCTTGACCTTGATCCATCTATAGGTATTGACCTGGAAGAGAATCATGGGATTAACGAAGACATTTTTATTCTTCAACTCAAACAATGTCAACCGCAGTCCACCTCACTTGATGTAGTAACATGTCAACCTTATCTCGCGCCTGATGGAATAACGGTGTGGACGATTTCCGGGACATATCAAATGATTATTCCCACTTATCTTGGATGTGATAGCGTCATCACTGTTCATTTGACGATTACGCAGCCAACTGAAAATGATACTGATGTCTCTGCATGCGATCAGTTTATATCTCCCGATGGAAGCATTTGGACTGCATCCGGAACATACCAGGTTGTATTAACCAATATTGGTGGATGCGATAGTATCGTCAACTTTCACCTGACTATTTTACAAGGAAGCGAAACTGAAATCGAGGCAACAGCCTGTAGCGAATATTCTACACCTGACGGATTGCATACCTGGACAATATCCGGTGTCTACCCTATCGTATTTACTAATATTGCAGGCTGCGATAGTATTATCAACTACCATGTCACTATTTTACAGGAAAGTGCAACTGAAATCGAGGCTACGGCCTGCAATCAATATTCTACTCCCGATGGATTGCATACCTGGACTGTATCGGGGATCTATCCACTCATATTTACAAATATCGCCGGGTGCGATAGTATCGTCACCTACCATGTCAATATTTTTCAAAACAGCGAAACTGAAATCGTAGCCTCAGCCTGTAACGAGTATACTACGCCTGACGGATTGCATACGTGGACCGAATCCGGAAGCTACCCACTCTTATTTGCTAACATCTTTGGATGCGATAGTATCGTCACCTATCAAGTCAATATTAATCAGAACAGTGCAACTGAAATTGTAGCCTCAGCCTGTAACGAATATTCCACCTCTGACGGGTCACATACATGGACGGAATCCGGAATCTACGAAGTTATATTGACGAATATCGCGGGATGTGATAGTGTGGTTACATATAACCTTATTATTTTCTATGACACGGATACAACTGTCAACATTACAGCATGCAATCGCTACACAACACCTGATGGGATGCTCAGTTGGGATGCGTCAGGTGTGTATCCGTATACTCTTGCTGCAATAACAGGATGTGATAGCAATATTGTCCTGGTGCTGAATATTGTAGATGTAGATACTACCGTAAACGCAACAGGAAATATTCTAAATGCAAATCAAACCGGAGCAATTTACCAATGGATCGATTGTAACAATGCCGGAGCAATCTTGCCGGAAGAAATTTCCCAGTCATTTTCACCTGCTACAATTGGAAATTATGCCGTGATCATTACGATGAATGGATGTTCGGATACTTCTGCTTGTTATCCTGTAACAATCACTGGAATTGATGATGCTGAGAATAGTAATGCAATAAATATTTATCCCAACCCTGTACATGATATCATTCACATTGACCTGAACAGGCAATATCCAAAGACAGAAATTGAATTGTTTAATGTGGATGGAAGGATCTTAAAATCCGGCTCTTATAACGACCAGAGATTTATCCAGTTCGCACCTGGATTGACTCCCGGGCTTTATTTTATTGCTGTTACATTCAATGGCTACAGGTTTGTGAAGAAGGTGGTAATGATTTGATCACGAATATGCCATTTTAGCTGATCTAATCGTGAAAAATGAAAACCTTATTCGTAGACTCTTTTACGGATCAAAAATTCAAGGGCAATCCTGCTGCAGTTTTACAAACTTTCCTGACAAAATATTGGGTGGAAAAACTCAAAAAAAGTAAATTAAAGGCTTTTCACTCATCTTTGAGAACAGGTTGTATGACGACTGAACTGATTGAAGGCAAAGTATTGATTTATGGAGAAGCGGTTACCGTGCTTGAAGGGGAATTTATTTGCTGATTGAATCTCAAACACAATGTTGCAAAACTAATCCATCTTTATCACGGATGGCATATCCACAAATTTAACATCTGGATACTTTACCCGGATTTCTGGTGTCAATCGAAGATCCGTTTTGAGTTGTTTCAGCATAGGCCAGTATTGCAGGTTAGTTTCAAGCTGATGTAGATTAGGACAATCGTATATGGTTACAAATTCCAATGCCACTAACTTGTTGACAGAGGAGGGTAAAGATTGCAGTTGCGGCGACCCTTTTATCGTTAATTGCTTTAAGTTCTGATGGTTCGTAAAAATTTGTTCGGGCAATTGTTCTCCTTTAAAATTTCGCAGTTCTATAATTTCAAGTTTCTTCAACTGACCAAGTTCTTTCCATTCCTCAACCTTAGGATCATTAAGTAAAAGGATAGTGGCTTCGGAGGCGTACTGCAGAGCCTCTTTCGTGCTTTTAAAAACGCGTGATGATGGCGCTATCGAATAGATAGTATTTCCTCTCAAGTCTTTGATATACTCCACTGTCTTTGAGTTCGGCATATTTTCACTTAGATAAATAAAATAACTTTCTGTGATTTCATCCGGTGATTCGTCCAGAATCCCAACAACTTTTAAATCCTCCAAATCAAACACCGGTAGTGAAATCACTTTTTCATTTTCGATAATGCCTGTTAGTAAATAATGTCCCATTACAAATTTCGCAGGCCTCACTTCCAATCCTTTATGCTGCAATGTCACGGTATTGAATAAATGATCTTTCAGCTTTTTTCTACCAGGACCTCCATTGTTATTTTCATCTATCATCAGGAAATAAGCTTTATCACGGGAATACCAGGAAGGTGAACTTTTCATCTTCATGTAAAAAGAACTGCAAAGGGCAGTTGCAATGCTGTCAACTAATAATCTCATAGCAGTGCAACTTGTATCTACCAATGATGCACCCGGAATCTTTGTTGAAGTAAATTCTCCATCAGGCTTAATATACAGGTTGGATTTCTCTGCACTGATGTAAACTTTCCAATATAAACTATTGGTCTCCTCTATACGATTAAATTTCTTTTCCGCTTTCGGCAGTTATGTTTTTAATTACATTTCCTTTATCATCAATCAGTAACCAATCTTCACTTTGCGCATTGACTGCTGCACCAGGACTCCATACACGCACCAAAGCTTTGTCGTCAATGACCTTGCTGCCATATTTATATAGCAAGTTTCCGAAACATTGCTCCCCTTTTGAATTGTAATACTCAATGAAGCCTGAATTGCCTTCAGATGAAATTATTTTAGTGGCCATGAAATAACCTCCTTTCACCGAAGTGACAAATTGATATGTCTTATCGAATGTTCTTAGGACTTTTTGCTGATGATTGATAAGATAAAATCCATCCGGTTTCAGGACTGTCATCACTTTATCTTCAAACGGAATTACATAATAGTTTCCTGGATTAAACGGAGTAAATTCTTCAATACAAGGCGCATGTCCTGGAGGTGTTGATAACACAACCTTGCCGTTTTGATCATAATACACAAACCCTTCTGTATTAAAAGATCGGACCGCGTATAATTTATTTCCAGGCTGACTATACAAATCAACCAATGATAACAGTGAAAAAATTAAAATATTGAAATGGAGCCTGGTAATCATTGTCGGAGGTTTATATGGAAATTCAGTATTCAAATATACACCATTGATCTTTTTGTGTCTAAGGCTTAACAGAAGTTTTGAGTGATTATCGATCGATAGCGTTTATTATCAATACCATTCGCAAAAATAAATTACTTTTTGAGCGTATTTCTTTGAACCTTTAACCATGGATGATCTCCTCGCCGCCCGTTCACAAATGGCCCTTTCCCTTGGGTTCCATATTGTATTCGCCTGTATCGGAATGACGATGCCCATCCTGATGGCCTACAGTGAATGGAAATGGATACGCACCGGCAAACAGGTATATATGGATCTCGCAAAAGCATGGTCAAAAGGCGTAGCCATCTTTTTTGCCGTAGGTGCCGTATCAGGAACTGTACTTGCATTCGAATTGGGATTATTATTTCCGGAGTTTATGAAACATGCTGGTCCCATCATCGGCATGCCTTTCTCCTGGGAAGGAACTGCATTTTTTGTAGAAGCCATCGCACTCGGAATATTCCTCTACGGTTGGGATAAGTTGAATAAATGGATGCATTGGTTATCAGGCATCATAGTAGGCATTTCGGGAATCCTGTCAGGCATATTTGTCGTTTCTGCAAATGCATGGATGAACAATCCTGCAGGTTTTGAATGGGTAAACGGAGCTCCGGTCAACATTGATCCTGTTGCCGCCATGTTTAATAATAGTTGGTTCCAACAGGCATTGCACATGGTATTGGCAGCATTCATTTCCACTTCGTTTGCAGTAGCCGGTGTGCATGCATTGCTGATACTTAAAAAAGGAAAAAGCCCGTTTCATCTGACTGCTGTTAAAATTGCATTGACCTTTGGAGCCGTTGCAGCCTTTCTTCAACCTATCAGCGGCGACATTTCAGCAAAGAATGTAGCAGAATATCAACCGGCAAAACTGGCAGCCCTTGAAGGTTTGTATCACACAAGTCAACCTGCTGATTTTATAATAGGAGGAATACCAAATGATGAAAAAGAAAAAGTAGAATATGGCATTCATATTCCAGGTTTGCTTAGTTACCTGGCCCATGGAGATTTCAATGCAGAAGTAACCGGATTGGATAAATTTCCCAAAGACGAACGCCCTCCGACAGTCATCACACATTTAAGTTTCCAGCTCATGATTTGGATCGGTATGCTACTGGCACTCACCGGCATTTTATTTTTGTTGTTTAGCTGGCGATGGAAAAAAATACTTGAACATAAACGATGGTTATTTTTTATTGCTTGTCTTACACCACTCGGATTTATTGCAGTGGAAGCAGGTTGGATCGTAACTGAAGTGGGAAGACAACCCTGGATCATCTTTGGCATCATGAAAACAAAAGATGCAGTTTCGACCATGCCGGGTTTACAGTATTCATTTTATGCCATTGTGGTCATTTATGTATTGCTCACAGCATTAATCATCGGGATATTGAGCGGCCAGATCGCTGCTGTTGAAAAAAATTATCCATCTGCACGAGTATTAACTGAATCATAAATGCTTCTCGCGATCATCGTAATACTGACGGTTTCATTTATCCTGTACACATTATTGGGTGGGGCAGATTTTGGTGCAGGTATAATTGAAACATTTGTGGGTGCAAAAGGAGAAAAAGAAGTTTCCAAAGCGATGGCCCCGGTGTGGGAAGCTAACCATGTGTGGCTGATCCTGGCGATCGTGATCATCTTTACAGGCTTTCCTTCCGTATATGCTGTCCTTAGCTTATATCTGCATATACCGTTGATGATCGTTTTGTTTGGTATCATCTTACGCGGTTCAGCATTTGTATTCAGGTATTACGATGTTTCAGTAAACAGACTGCATAATTCATTTAGCATTTTATTCAAAGCTTCAAGCTTTATTACACCCGTCTTTTTAGGTGTCACGTTAGGTGCGATGCTTTTGGGAGAAATAAGCACTGCAGATAGTGGTAGTTTTTATGAAAGATTTATCCACCCCTGGTTCAATTTATTTTGTTTCGCGCTGGGCTTATTTGTAACAGCCCTTTTTGCCTATATCGCTGCTATTTTTCTGACCGGTGAAACGAAGGGCAAGGAACAAATAATATACATCCGGTTGTCGAAAATATTTATGGGGATCACGTTCTTTATTGGTGGCCTTGTATTATTCACTGGTGAATATAAAAACCATCATTTATTCAATGGTTTTTTCCGTTCACCTGTTAGCCTGACTGCGTTGGCTGTAGTTATTCTATTGATACCCGTTATTTTTTACCTATTCACTCATCCCCGTATTTTTATTTTAAGAGGAGTGATTGCTATACAGGTATCTATGATTATACTGGGATGGTTTGCTATTCATTTTCCGGTTTTGGTTTATGAAAAAAATAATGAACATCTTACTTTTTATAATGCTTCTGCACCTGAGGCAACATTGTATCAACTGTTCATCGCTTTGCTGGTGGGTTTAGTGTTAGTCCTTCCGGGTTTCTTTTATCTTTTTAAAGTGTTTAAGAATTAGATGCACAGATGTTATTTCATTACCTTCCATGCTCATCTAATTCACTTTCATGTCAGTCATTATTAATTGGGAACAACTATTGGTGCCGGTTCGCCTGCTTTCAGGTGACCTGATACGGGTTACTGCAAGACCGACTGCATTACCTTCCAGCAAGGTAGAATTTCAACTCTCCACTGCACCAGGGGTTACATGGGAAAAGCGCATTCGTTTCTTTAATTCCAGGGGAGAAATTGCTTTTTTACGAACGGAAGGGAGTAACCACCTGACAGCGCCTGCAAACTTTTCAACTGATGCATTTAACAAAGGTGAGTTACGTTTTGAACTCGTAAAAGCTATGTCGTTCGGTACTCTTACCGGTGTTTATGAACTCAAGAATGTTGGCCGTTGGAAGGGTCAATCACTTTTGTTTGAGTGGCTGGCAGATTGAATTAAGGTGGCGATTCAAAAAAATCAATTGGGTTATCATCTCCGCCATATTTACTCCACTGAGTGTACAGGCAGTTATTGCAATCCGAAAAAATGATGATTAGACTCTGGATAATACAGGGGCAGCCCTCTATTCCAGTTTCATTTGAGTGAAATGCTTGGACATGTTCTACTTCACCTTTTTAATTCAGCTCACTAATCGTGTATGTAGAAAAAAGATTACAAAGATGTTTTGAGCTCAATAGGAGTGGAATCTATGTAGTAAAAGGTTTACAAAAGATGTTTTTGAGCTCCGTAGGAGAGGAATCTCTGTAATAAAAGGATTGCAAAAGATGTTTTTGAGCTCCATAGGAGCGGAATCTCTGTAGTAAAAAGTTTACAAAAGATGTTTTGAGCTCCATAGGAGCGGAATCTCTGTAATAAAAGGATTACAAAAGATGTTTTGAGCTCCATAGGAGCGGAATCTCTGTAATAAAAGGATTACAAAAGATGTTTTGAGCTCCATAGGAGCGGAATCTCTGTAGTAAAAAGTTTACAAAAGATGTTTTTGAGCTCCGTAGGAGAGGAATCTCTGTAATAAAATGATTACAAAAGATGTTTTGAGCTCCATAGGAGCGGAATATCTGTCTAGAAGAATAACTAAAGATTTTTTGAGCTCCGTAGGAGCGGCATATTTACGCACTTCCATGAGAGAAAAAATTCCTTCATTCCAAAATAATGATTTAATAAAGTATTATTCTCTTTTTACCCATTTCTTTCTCAGCACATCTGCAACAAATCCCAGAATAATAAACGCCCAGCTGCTAATCCAGAAAGTATGGTTCGTTTTGAAAACAGGCACATTATTATTATCTCCATACCAGTCTGCAAACGTGATGGCGTAAAGTAAAATCGGATGTATAAGGAATAATTGCAAAAGCATAAATCCCGCCAATGGAAATGTAAATGTTAATTTTTCAACCATCCGCGGCCTGATCAAAACAGTATAATACATTACGGAAGACATTAAAAAAAACAGGATAAGGCAAATAAAAGTATACATATTGACTACATCGTCTTCGCCTGTACCTCCTGCTCCTTTATAAGCCATCAGGAATACTAATGGAGCGTATGATGTGAAAAAATATGGGAGAATATAAGTAAAATGGATAACAAGCGAGCAGTAGGTAAACACCACACCGATAAATGTCCCGGGATATTTGGACATCAGTTTTTTCATGACCAGGCGTGTACCTCATCCATTGATTTCGAAATTTTCATCATAGCCAGTGAACAACATTAGAAAGATAAAGGAATTTCGAAAATCGGGTCTCTGAGAAAAAGGAACAGGATTGTCAGGAAATTACTTAACCGCCGGATGCAACTAAAGAAGATACATTTTTATGTTCAGGTTTATTACATTTAACCAATGAATCATTAACCAGAAATCATGCACTACATCTCAGGCTTCATCAGTCTAATCATTGGAATAGGAGCGATAGTAATCGGGATCTTTGGTCTTAACCAGTATTTCGGAGGAGATGAAAGGAAACTCCACAAAATGGAGAAACTGAAAAGTGAAGGACAAATCACTATAGCAGAAATTGACACCTTGGTTTTAGAGATCACGATCAAAAGAATGAAAACGTACTCGTTGGGATATAAATTCGAAGCAGATGGAAAGCAATACAAAGGATCTTTTGCTTTTGGTAGCTATGATGCCTTAGATAGTCTAACACCTGTAGTTACCTATCTCCCATCCAATCCTAAAATCAATGCCTTAGATATAGATGGTGTACTCTCCAAAGCGAAGAAGGAAGTCGCTTACAATGAATCATCCAGCGCAGGTCTTTGGGTCGGGATCGGATTAATCTTGTTTGGCCAATTCAACCTCTACAGAGCTTATCGGAGATTTACGTATAAAGAACCGCCAAGGAGTAGTCCACCACCCCCTGTACCTCCAGCTCCAACGCAATATCCGCCAGCTGAGGATTTTGTTTGATATGATTTTTACTTTTTTGAATTACTGAGGCCATTATAAATAAACTTATAGTTATGCCAAGTGGCAGATCAACGATCTTAAAAATAATCAGACATTTATTTCAACATGATATGAAACCAACCCAACTTCCTCTTTTCCTTCTATTGACTATGCTTCTATTCTCTAATTGCACCCATGTCCGGATGGCCAAAATGGTGAAGGAAATGGAAGAGCTTAAGAATTTAGACTTTTCTTGGATTGTCCAACCGGAATTTATAGAGTCAAAAGAAATTGTAGAACATCGAATACAGGAATTATACTTTGCAGAGAAGGTGGTTATTGGCGCAGGAGGAATAGGCGGTGTCATCGGAAGTCCGACCGAACAGGAGGACAATAAATATTGGCTCCAATGCATATTGCTTAATCCGGATGAGCTCATTGATCTCAATGAAGATTCAAGCTTGATATTTAATGGGAGAATAATCGCGCAAACCGTGTTGGACGGTCTAACTAATGTTTCAAAGTATGATAAAATTCAAATTAGTTTTACACGTCGAATCCAGGAAGGACCATATTGGAAGAGCTTCAGGCAAAATAAGTTTTTTTCAGTGCCTGGCCTGGAAGTCACAAAACTATAACTAACGAATCATAAACTCATCATAATGTACGATCTCCCGCATCATAAAGCACGCAACGAACAGGACATTAAAGAATTTATCGATCAGCACCCATTTGCTTTTCTGGCCGGAAGCGATGCACAAAACCAACCTGTAGCTACACAGATACCGGTATTTATTGAAGAAAAGGACGGAAGGAAAATACTGAGAGGCCATATCATGAAAAATACCGATCATCATAAAGCCTTTTTGCACAACGCTAATGTGCTTGTTGTTTTCACTGGCCACCACATCTATGTCAGCGGAACCTGGTACAGCAATCCGTATACACCTTCCACCTGGAATTATATGAGTGTGCAGGCTAAAGGTATGATCAGGTTCCTGGATGACACTGCATTGATAGATGTTCTCCGAAAGACAACCCTTCATTTTGAAAACCAGGATCAGAATTCAACAACGGTTTTCGACAACCTACCTCGCGATTACACTGAAAGATTAATGAAAGCCATTGTTTCTTTTGAGATCGAAGTAAAAGAATTGAATTCTGTATTCAAATTGAGCCAGGACAGGGATCAGGAAAGCTATAAAAATATTATTGAGCGACTCAGGGAACAAGGTGAGGATGGCAAAGTGATAGCTGCGGAGATGGAAAAGAGGGAAAAGGATGTATTCCCAAAATAGCAACTCATACTGAATGGATCCACTTTCTATTTCAAATAAGCGAAGAATCTTAGAAATTTCAGCAGTCATTTTAACCGCTGTTGGAAAATTTGTTTTTATAAATTTTTTGAACTGGCGTTTTCCTTTTATCACATCAGCTATTCTTCTTTGGACGTTTTATATTTTATATCGCAATAAAACAAATCCCGGAATTCTTAAATATTGGGGCTTCAGAATGGATAACTTTACTTCCGTACTGAGAAAAGTATTGCCATTCGGGATCCTTTCGATCATTACATTCATCTGTATCGGCATTTATCAGGGAACTATAAACGTAAGCTGGCATATTATACCCATTTTGATCCTCTATCCTATCTGGGGGATCATACAGCAGTTTCTATTAATTGCCCTAACCGCAGGCAACCTGCAGGATCTTAAAGGACAGCAACTGGATTATAAAATCATAATTCTGATATCTGCAGCATTATTTGCTCTCGTGCACTACCCTTTCCTTTGGCTCATCGGAGGAACATTTGCCCTGGCGTTATTTTATGGCTGGATATATTTAAAGGAAAGGAATATTTTCGTCCTCGGATTATTCCATGGATGGATCGGTGGGCTTTACTATTACACAGTGCTTGACAGAGATCCGTTTTTGGAAATGTTTGGGAAGATATTTCCTTCTATACATTAAAGCAATTATAATTTAATTGTTTCAAAGTGACTACTTGAGTTATCCTGCCACTTAAAAAAAATGGAACAACATAGACACATAGCACACATAGAAAGTCACATAGAAAAAACCAAAAATCTAAACATCTACCCTTTTCCTTATTTACCTTTCAACTCTTTAACTTTCTTCATGATCAAAAACATAAACATTCTAAAAACAGAAATCCTTTCTGACAACTGGTACACCCTCAAAAAGGTAACATACGAATATTCAAAAAAAGATGGCACTGTGCATGTTCAGTCGAGGGAGGCGTATGACCGGGGTAACGGAGCAGCTATCTTACTATACAACACACAACGAAAAACAGTTATCCTGACAAGACAATTCCGCCTGCCTTCATACATCAATGGAAATTCCACGGGTATGTTGATCGAAGTTTGTGCAGGCCTTCTCGACAAAGACAATCCTGAAAAAGCCATCCTTCGCGAAACGCAGGAAGAGACCGGTTACAAAATTGCTCATGTCAAAAAAATATTCGAAGCGTATATGTCACCCGGGTCCGTAACGGAGATTTTATACTTCTTCATTGGAGAATATGAACAATCCATGAAAGTCGATGAAGGAGGCGGTGTCGAAAATGAAGAAGAAAATATCGAAGTCCTGGAATTGCATATTGACAATGCCATGGAAATGGTTGAGAGTGGTGAAATTAAAGATGGGAAAACGATCATGCTCCTGCAATATGTTAAATTGCATAACATCATATGAAATATGCAATAAGCAATAAGCAAAAATAATGCTGAGCGTCGGTTGACCGACGTTCTGGTGTGTACAAAGCTGCGCTTTGCGTGACGAAGAATTAAACTCAAATTAAAATTTGAAGTCACCAGAACGTCGGTCAACCGACGCTCAGCTTTCATATATTTTGTAAAAAATAATTGCTTAGAAAAGCAGCATTTTTATACTATAAGAATTGGCTATCTATTGACCTTTTAATCCATTAACCTTTTAAACCTTTCCAATGACCTCACAATTATTCATTAAAATGGCCCTGGATCAGTGGTACACGAAAATCAGGGAAACCAATCGCCTGCTTGAAAAAATAACTAATGATCAGCTGGCACATGAAGTGGCTCCGAACCGCAACAGGGGCACTTATGTATTAGGACATCTCGTAGCAGTTCATGACAGGATGATTCCCTTATTTGACCTGGGAGAAAGATTATTTCCTGAACTGGATGAAATTTATCTCGACAATCCTGATAAGATCAAACCCCAATTACTCTCAGCAACCGAGCTCAGGCAACTCTGGAATGACGTTAATTCGATTTTAGCGGAGCAATTTAATATTCTGACAGACCAGGAATGGTTTCAAAAACACACTGCTGTTTCTGATGAAGCTTTCCAAAAAGAGCCACATCGTAACAGACTGAATGTGTTGATCAACAGGACCAATCATCTTTCTTATCATCAGGGGCAATTGGTGTTGATTAAGGGAAGCGAAGGCTAAGAAAAGAGGCGGAGGCGAAGGCGGAGGCAATGAGAAATATGCAATTTGCAAGGTAATGCTGAGCGTCGGTTGACCGACGTTCTGGTGTGTACAAAGCTGCGCTTTGCGTGACGAAGACTTAAACTCAAATTAAAATTTGAAGTCACCAGAACGTCGGTCAACCGACGCTCAGCTTTCATATATTTTGTAAAAAATAATTGCTTAGAAAAGCAGCATTTTTATACTATAAGAATTGGCTATCTATTGACCTTTTAATCCATTAACCTTTTAAACCTTTCCAATGACCTCACAATTATTCATTAAAATGGCCCTGGATCAGTGGTACACGAAAATCAGGGAAACCAATCGCCTGCTTGAAAAAATAACTAATGATCAGCTGGCACATGAAGTGGCTCCGAACCGCAACAGGGGCACTTATGTATTAGGACATCTCGTAGCAGTTCATGACAGGATGATTCCCTTATTTGACCTGGGAGAAAGATTATTTCCTGAACTGGATGAAATTTATCTCGACAATCCTGATAAGATCAAACCCCAATTACTCTCAGCAACCGAGCTCAGGCAACTCTGGAATGACGTTAATTCGATTTTAGCGGAGCAATTTATTATCCTGACAGACCAGGAATGGTTTCAAAAACACACTGCTGTTTCTGATGAAGCTTTCCAAAAAGAGCCACATCGTAACAGACTGAATGTGCTGATCAACCGCACCAATCATCTTTCTTATCACCAGGGACAATTGGTGTTGATTAAGGGAAGCGAAGGCTAAGAAAAGAGGCGGAGGCGAAGGCGAAGGCGGAGGCAATGAGAAATATGCAATTTGCAAGGTAATGCTGAGCGTCGGTTGACCGACGTTCTGGTGTGCTCAAAGCTGCGCTTTGAATAGTGAGGTGTTTTTCCTCAAATTAAAATTTGAATACACCAGAACGTCGGTCAACCGACGCTCAGCACTTATCTTGTTTCGGCTTAACCATTTAACCTTATTTTTGTTTCCTTGTGAACACTAATTCTGCGGTTGAAAATGAAAAAAATACTACTCACTTACTTCCTGTTTTTAATAGCCATATGCCAATCCTTCAGCCAGGAATGGAGCAATGCTGGCCCTATTCCTTTTGCCAACCGGTATGATGATATTTATTTTGTAAATCCACAAACCGGGTGGACAGTAAACAGTGAAGGAAATATTTACAAGACAGTGGATGGAGGAGAATCGTGGGTATTTGTATATCAGAATAGTTATTACTTCCGGTCTATCGAATTCCTTGATGCAATGACTGGTTTTGCAGGAACCCTGAATGGCGTCTTGCTTCGCACCACAGATGGTGGTAGCACATGGGAACACATTGAAAGCCTGATACCAACACCAATTCAGGGCGTATGCGGCCTTTCGCACGCTGGCGACAACGTGTATGGTGTGGGCATATGGTCCTACCCTGCTTATTTTATTAAGTCTACTGATCGTGGGGATTCATGGACGTACACGGACATGTCAGGATATGCTAATGGACTGGTGGATTGCCATTTCATTGATGAGAATATTGGTTTTGTATGTGGCATAAACGAAAATATTGGTGCGGTCATTCTAAAAACGATTGATGGTGGAGGTACATGGCAGCTCGTTTTCAGTTCGAATGATGGCATGGAATATATCTGGAAAATGGATTTCGTCAACGAGGATGTAGCATATGGCGCAATAGAATCTTTTGCAAATTCAACTTCTGTTGTGAAGACACTTGATGGAGGCGATACGTGGGGAGAATATCCGGTCACATCCATCGCACTTGATATCCAGGGTATCGGTTTTGCAAATGAATTGAAGGGATGGGTGGGTCCGAGAAATTCGCCAATGTGGGAAACGAACGATGGGGGTTTGAGCTGGGGGCCTTTGAGTGATTTTCCAAACGTGAATCGAATATTCAGACTGGATGAAGATCACTTGTTTGCTTCTGCTAATGTTATTTTCAAATATGATGTTACCATCACAGCCACAGAGGACAATGTGGTGAAATATGCACATGAGATTTTAGATGTTACTCCGAATCCCTTTTCATCAGGTATGGAAATCAAGGTCCGTATAGATAAAAGCACCTATGCAAAGCTTGACATACTCAGCATCGATGGAAAGTTGGTTTCTTCACTGGCGGATGAAATGATGGATCCAGGCATCCACAATTTCATCTTAAGTGAAAAAACACTTTCTTCCCTTAAATCCGGTACTTACATTTTGCTCTTCAGGACAAATGAAGGATTTCTCACTAAGCAAATTGTTAAAGTAGCTGAGAGATAAAAGAAAAAAAGAAAGAACGCAGATTTTCATGATCGTCATGATTAAATCTGATCTGTTCTGCTGACTCTTAATCTCATTAATAAGTAAAGAGCTTCAATACCTTTGAAAGATGTTTATGCAAATGGAAAATAATCATGACAAATCATGATAATCATGATAATCTGCGTTCCTTTTTTTCCTCTTTTTAAAACCAATCACCCTCTTTACACGTATTACTAGTGTACCCATTTTATCTACTATGATTTATTTCAGAAGCGCAGTTATATTTTTAGTGCTTAGCCTGTTGCTTCCCTCAGCATCCATGACGCAGACATTACACATTCAAAACCCTATCAGGTTCCTCGCTTTAGGGGACTCATATACGATAGGCCATAATGTCCCGGTAAATGCCCGATGGCCGGTTCAACTGAGTGATTCATTGAATGCCCGCGGTATACAATTGGATACTCTTCGGATAATTGCAACTACCGGGTGGCGAACAGATAACCTGATCAATGCTATTAAAAATCAACATCTCGAAGATCAGGAATATAATCTCGTTTCTCTTCTCATCGGTGTCAACAACCAATACCAGGGACGGCCTTTCAGTCAATACATGACAGAATTTCCTGCACTGGTAGATTCGGCCATCCACTATGCAGGTGGAGATAAATCAAAGGTCTTTATCGTATCCATTCCGGATTGGGCTTACACACCTTACGGCCAGCAAAGTTCTAATCCAAATCAGATCAGCGCAGAAATTGATCAATACAATCTTTTTGCAAAGCAAATCGCAGACAATCTTCAAATTGCTTTCTTTGACATCACGCCGAGCTCAAGGCTTGGCCTTCAAAATCCATCGTATGTTGCCGGCGATGGTCTTCATCCCAGCGGTATTCAGTACACAGAATGGATAAAGCTCATTCTTGAATTTATTGATACACAAATCACAAGTACAAATGAAAATCAAAACCATACACTTGAAGTAAATCTTTCACCAAACCCAACATCAGATATCATAAACATAGAATTCCCTGCAAGCCATTCCGAGCCATCCTTCCATGTAAAAGTCTACAACCTGACAGGTAAACTTATGTCCGAGCAATCCATTGTTGGCAATTCATGCGAGATATCATTAGGAGATATGCCTGATGGATTGTATCTGATCAAAATAAATTCAGGAGAATATCAAAGCATTAAGAAGATTATTAAAAAACAATAAAAGAGGACGCGGATCACTTATAAAAATTAGGATTTACTGAGAACTCTCCCTCTTCACCTCTCTTACAAAATGCCAAGACATACGAAAATATTCTCCCTAAAGAGAGGGGTGATTAGATTTGTATGTGAAACCTTACCGCCCCTCTCTCAGGGAAGTTATTTCTATCAAAAGATACTTTAATAAGAGAGGGGAAGGGAGTGAGTTCTCCGAAAAAACATACCCATAAATCCGCGTCCTCCTTTTGTTACCATCCTACTTTTTTCCCTGCACCTTGCTCCCTGCACCCTGCTTTTTTTATTACTTTACTTCATGATATTTACCTAAATCATGGATCATCTTAAGTATAACAACAGCTACCAGGAACAACTCTCAACAGAGGTAGCCATCATAGGTGCAGGCGCCTCCGGACTCTATTCCGCATACAGGCTAGTAAATGCGAAGGAAGATAATTCCCTTCCCGCCAGTCAGGTTCAGGTATTTGAAATGAGCTCCCGTATCGGCGGCAGATTACACTCCGTGAAACTACCAGGCATGAATGTAATCGGTGAACTGGGCGGCATGCGATATATGTCCTCTCACGTAATCGTTGCGACATTGATCGAAAAAATATTCAAAAACGAAATCACTCATATCGATTTCCCCATGGGTGATGGCGGCAACCTCATCGCATATCTCCGGAAGCAAAGACTTAAAGTAAATGCATGGACAGAGGCTCAAAAAATCGGCAAGAAGCTGAAGACCCGATATATGCTTAATAAAAAAGATCTTGGCTTCAGCGCCGATCAGCTATTCAACCGGATTGTATACGAAGTACTGATGAATGATCCCTGGTTTGTGAGAAACTTTGGAGATAAGATCACAAATCCTTCCAAATACGAATACACTTTCAGGCTGACGGACAGGGATTGGGATATTGTGAAACCAAATCTTACATACAATTTCAGAGGTCCATACCATGGAAAAAAAGTATACGAAATAGGTTTCTGGAACCTGATCAAGGATCGCATATCCCAGGAAGGATATAATTTTCTTGCCGATGCAGGAGGTTACTATTCAAATACGATCAACTGGAATGCTGCAGAAGCATTTCCTTATATGGTGGGTGATTTTTCAAATGCAGGGTCAAAATATAAAACCATTGAAGGAGGTTTTGATAAAATCACATATGCCCTCGCAAATGCTTACGTGCAACATGAAGGAGCAAACATCTGGACAGAAAATAAGCTGATCACATTTGGATATTCATCACCGGAAAAAAAATACAGGTATGAATTGACATTTATTAATCTTCCGACCCGCACAAAATGGAAAGTAAATGCTAACAAGATCATTCTCGCGATGCCCTATCGTTCGCTTGAATTACTCGATCAGTACAATTTCTTTTTTGATCTGAATGCACAATTGAATTTGCAATCCATGATGGATGCCGTGATCATGGAACCATCCTATAAAATATTGATGGGCTTCGAATATCCTTGGTGGCGCGTGCTGGGTGAAAAATATGGCCACTCCATCACCGATCTTCCCATGCGTCAGTGTTATTATTTTGGTACTGATCCTACAAATGGACATTCATTGTTGCTCGGAAGCTATAATGATATGAATACAGTTACTTTCTGGGCCGGCCTTGCAAAACATCCTGAATTATTTAAAGCCAAGCAAACGTCTATTGCAGGCTCATCAGATCTTGATCAATTTGCCGTCGTGCAGGCATCACAGGTCATGGTCAATGAAGCGATGCATCAATTGAGAGAAGTCCATGGCATGCGAAAAATTCCTGATCCTTACATCACCTGGTTTAAAGACTGGACAGTGGATCCTTACGGCGGTGGTTATCATGCATGGAAAGCAGGTTATAATGTAAAGGAAGTAATGGAATACATGCGCAAGCCTATGCCCTCTGAAAATATATTTATCTGCGGAGAAGCCTATTCAGCACAACAAGGCTGGGTGGAAGGCGCACTGTGTGTAGCAGAGAAAATGCTCCAGGAACATTTTGAATTGACATGGCCGGAGTGGCTGGATAAGGAGTATTATTTGGGTTGGTGAAAATGGCAGGGAGCAGGTGATGGAAAACATCTATGCGTCAGTTGACCGACGTTTGTATTATTCACTGCTTTCTTTTGCTTTTCTTTTAACTCACCCCCTTCCCCTCTCTTACGAAATGCTAACTCTTACAAAAATGAATCTCTAAAGAGAAGGGCGATTTGATTTCCTTGGAAAAATCTTAACACCCCTCTCTTAGAGATTCTGTAACCACTAATTAAGACTTTAAAAAGAGAGGGGAAGGGGGTGAGTTACCAGGTAGTCTAGAGTGTTTTCAAAGCTGCGCTTTGAGTGATGAACAATTTATACTCAAATTAAAATTTGAACTCACCAGAACGTCGGTCAACCGACGCTCAGCATCACAACTTAATGTGTCTATGAGGCGGTTGCTGAGATGTAGCAGTTGGATGAGTAGTAGCAGGTCGAAGCATTCCATTTTTCTCACTTCCCATAGCCCCATTTTTTTCATACTTTTGCACCCTTCTTTAAAAATCATCATCAATCATATTTTCCATGAAAAAAATCCTCATTTCCCTCATTATCTGCTTACAAGTAGTCATTTCCTTTGCCCAGGCAGATAAATATCCAACAATCGATATCCCCTATAAGAAATTCATTCTTGACAATGGTCTGACGGTAATCATCAGCGAAGACCATAAAATACCAATGGTGGCATTCAATATCTGGTATCATGTAGGAAGTAAAAATGAAAAAACAGGCAAAACAGGTTTCGCACATTTATTCGAACATATCATGTTTACCGGTTCTGAACATTATTCAAATTTTGACGAAATCATGCAAACTGTCGGCGGAGGAAGTAATAATGGTACAACCAACAACGACCGCACAAACTTTTTTGAAAACTTTACTTCCACTGGTCTTGATCGCGTATTGTGGGTTGAATCTGACCGGATGGGATATTTACTGAATGGTCTTGACAGTGCCAAAGTCGAAGTACAACGTGGCGTAGTGCAAAATGAAAAACGACAGGGAGATAATCAACCGTACGCAATCGCTGAAGAATTAACAATCAAGAGCACCTACCCTGCTCATCATCCTTATTCATGGAGCGTGATCGGTAGTATGGAAGATCTCAGTGCAGCAAGCCTCGAAGATGTGAAAGAATGGTTCAGAACATATTACGGTCCCAATAATGCTATCATAGCCATTGTCGGTGATGTGAATACAGAAGAAACACTTCAGAAAATAAAAAAATATTTTGATGAAATTCCTGCAAGTCCTCCCATTGCAAAACACAGTGAATGGATTGCAAAGATGAGTGGCCTGCATGTACAGACTGCACAGGATCGTGTACCACAAGCCCGTCTTCAGAAAACATGGAACGTTCCTGCATGGGGGACTAAAGACATCACGTATCTTGAATTGTTGAGCAGCATATTGACAAACGGTGTTTCATCACGGCTTTACAAACGTCTTGTGTATGACGGACAATTATGCACAGATATATGGAGCTACAACAATGGAGCTGAAATCGGCCAGCAGTTTTTTATAGGCGCCAATGCCAAGCCGGAAGTTTCATTAGGCAGGATTGATACGATCATCAATGAAGAACTGAATAAAATATTTACAACAGGAGTAACTTCTGCAGAGCTTGAGTTAGCAAAGACCACATATTTCTCATCATTTATAAAAGGCATGGAACGCATTGGTGGCTTTGGTGGCAAGAGTGATATTCTTGCAGAAAGTGAAACCTATGGAGGCAGTCCTGATTATTACAAAAAAATACAATCGTGGATCAAAGCAGCTACACCTGCTGATCTCCAGAAAGCTGCGAAAGACTGGCTTACAGATGGGCAGTATGTGTTGAATATTTTACCCTATGGTGATTTTACTAGCAGTGAATCTTCGCTCGACAGGAAAGAAATGCCACCGGTTGGAAATCCGCCATTACCAGTATTTCCGGCGATCAGGCAATTTACGTTGAGCAATGGTTTAAAAGTATACCTGGCAGAAAGACATGACGCACCTCTTGTAAGCATGTCGGTTTCTTTCGATGCCGGTTATGAAGCTGATCAGTTTGCGCAACCCGGCACAGTTCAGTTGACAAGCAGCATGATGAAAGAAGGTACGGCTAAAAGAACTGCAGTGCAGATAAGTGATCTCACAAGTTCGCTGGGAGCTGATCTAAGTGTATCATCAAGTATAACCAATACGCTCGTAAGCTTAAGATCAATGAAATCAAATCTTGATCCTTCGATTGAGCTGATGAGTGATGTTCTTCTCCATCCTTCTTTTCCACAGGCGAATTTTGAACGTGTGCAGAAAGAGCAGATCATCGGTATTGAACAGGAAAAGGCTGATCCGTATTCACTGATTTACCGGATCCTTCCTCAGCTCATGTATGGAAAAGGACATCCGGATGCGTTTCCAAGTTCAGGCAGTGGTTATGAAAATACGGTATCAAAAATTACACGCGATGACCTCGTGAAATTTCACGACACCTGGTTTGGTATAAACAATGCCACTATGGTGATCGCAGGTGATGTGACAGAAGCTGAAATCAAACCAATGCTGGAAAAATATTTTACTTCCTGGAAATCTCATGATCTACCTAAGAAAAATATTACTCTGGTGACTGCAACTGCAAAACCAACTGTCTATATTATTGACATGCCGGATGCGGAACAAACACAGATAAATGCAGCTTTATTCAGCCCTGCACCTAACAGTGAAGGATATGAAGCACTGCGCTTGATGAATACTATGTTGGGAGGATCATTTCTATCGCGTATCAATTCGAACCTGCGTGAAGACAAGCATTGGTCTTACGGAGCTTTTTCTTTCATCCAGGAAACAAAACACCAGGGTCTTTTTATTACCAATGCAGGGGTTCAAACGGATAAGACAAAAGAAAGCATAATTGAATTGCAAAAAGAATTAACCCAGGTAAATGGAACTAAGCCAATTACCGAGGAAGAATTTAAAAAAGAACAAAGAGCAACGCTGCTGGAAATTCCCGGCCGATGGGAAACGAATGGCAACATCCGCAATTATATTGATTATGCACTTTCCTATGGAAAAGGACTTGATTTCCCTTCAAAATATGCATCGATCATTCAGAATCTGACATTGAATGAAATCCGGAATGCTGCAACCAGTTTAGTAAAGCCACAACAGCTCACCTGGCTGATCATTGGCGACAGGAAGAAAATAGAAGCCGGCGTCCGTGAATTAAATCTCGGAACAGTGAAAATATTGGACAAAGATGGGAATGAGATTAAGAAACCCTGAGTAGTGAGTAGTGAGTAGTGAGTTACTAATATGCAAAGTGAATACTTTATAAACCTTATAATCCTTATAAACTTTATAAACCAATAAACCCATAAACGCTACTATTTTAAGTATGAAAAAACCATTATTAAGTAGAATTCTAACATCATTATTTTTAGGATGTATTTCGACACTGGCTTTGAATGCACAATACACTCCACACTTTCCGGCAGAGTGGATCGATACATCCATTGTCAATGCCAGGGGGCTTCAGGAGAAAGTCAGAATGCTAAAGGAAGATTGCAATTGGACGGAAAAGCACGGTGGAAAGATTGATATATTCTGGTTACAAACTGATCAGGGTAATTTTTTTGGTTATGTATATGAGTATATCATGGATTGCGACAATGTCCGGCTAATTTATTGGTATCATGATGCTTCAGGGATGGGCCAGGTTGTTGATTTTATGATCGAAGACCTTGAAGATGAATCCAACTTCGTCGTTGCCAAGAAAAAACATCTGAAAAACCGGAAGGCATATCAAAAATACCTGGTGCCAAAAACAGAGTAAGGAATAGGAAAATCAGTTTATCTTTCCATCTTTCTGCTACACCCCTCAACCCGGGCATTTCGCAGAATGTATCTTCTCTTTTACATGTGATCTTATATCTTCATGAAAAACACTTTGTCAACCATTGCTATTTATATTTTCTTCTTTATATCTGGCTTCACACATTCACTATCTGTTCAAGGTCAGTGTTGCACCTACACCCTCAGCATGCACGACATGTATGGCGATGGATGGAATGGAGGATACCTGCAGATCTTCAGGAATAATGCTTCTTTGGGAAATTTCGGCGCGTCAGGCTACGGCAGCTTTTCAACCATCGAAATGTGCGACAACGATAGCCTCAGGTTCGAATACACACCGGGAGATTATGAAAATGAAAATTTCTATGAACTATACAGTCCAGGATGGAATCTCATACTTGAAGACGGACCGAATCCGGTAACTGGTTCAGTATTTTCCATAGTCGGTCATTGCGACACCATCGATGTTCCCGGGAATCACGCATGCACAGCATTTGACATTGATACAACATCATGTGTCATTGCAGATAATAATATATATACAGGCTCAGGCATTAATCCTTTTTGCGCAGAATATCAAGGTGGTGATCTTTGGTTTCTCATGCAAATACCTCAATCTGGAAATGTCCTCATTCAAACGGATAGTGGAAGCATCAATGACACTGGCATAGCTGCATGGACCGGTCCAAATTGTACTGAACTGCGCGAACTTGGTTGTGACGATGATGCAGGCATTGATTCTTATTCTTCTCTCACGTTATACAATCTGCCTCCCGGACAGAATCTGTATATCCAGGTGTGGGGTTATGGAGGAGCAGTTGGCACTTTCAGATTATGCGTGAAAGATCTGGGAATGGTTATGCTGGATAGTTCTGAATTACCCATCGTATCTATCTATACGCTTGGCCAGCCGATCATGAATGATACTAAAATCGATGCATTGATGCAGATCCGTTACAATGGACCCGGCAACATCACGCATCTAACTGACAATGCAAATGTATATGATGGAAATATAGGTATCGAGGTAAGAGGAGCATCATCATCAGGTTATCCCCAAACACCTTATGCACTTGAGACACGTCTTGTCACCGGTGAGAATAACGATGTTTCATTACTTGGCATGCCTGAAGAAAGTGATTGGGTGTTGCTCTCGAATTTCAATGACCGGTCCCTGGTACGGAATACGCTCAGCTTCAAACTTTTCCAGGACATGGGTGAATACAGTCCACGTATGAGGTTGTGTGAAGTTTTGCTGGATAGTCTTTATAAAGGCATTTATCTTTTTGGAGAAAAAATAAAACGCGATAAAAACCGTGTCGATATAGCAAAGCTGAATCCTGTGGATGACTCAGGAGATCAGCTTACTGGTGGATATATACTGCAACAAAATTATTGGAATGAAGCCACCAGCTTTCAGTCTAATTACTCCCCTATCGATCATCCGGGATTTGATGTACATTTTGTCTATGAGTTTCCAAAACCTGATGAAATCACTGAAATTCAAAAGTCATATATCGCTTCATATGTAGATAGCCTGGAGACAGCTTTATACAGTTCTGACTTTACAGATCCTGATGAAGGCTATAGAAAATATCTTGATGAAAAATCATTCATCAATTATTTTTTACTGAACGAGCTTGCTCGCAACAATGATGGCTTCAAGAAAAGTGTATTTTTTCACAAAGACAGGTACTCGAAAGGTGGCAAGCTGAAAGCAGGGCCTGTCTGGGATTTTGACTGGGCCTGGAAAAACATGTATGGCTGCGACATCTTCAGTGCGCTCGATGGTTCAAACTGGGCGCATCATATCAATGATTGCCCGACAGATAATTATTCCTGTGGATGGTATATCAGGATGCTACAGGACACTTCATTTCTGAATACCCTGAAATGTACGTATGATGAGTACAGGCAAACGATATTTGATACCAATTACATTTTCCATTATATCGATAGCATGGGCTTAAGTGTTCAAAACGCCCAGCTGAGACATTTTAAAAAATGGCCTATCCTTGGCATCAGCGGACCAGCACCTGAAGTGGGCGCAGTAGCCACAACTTATCCGGCCGAATTGGATACTTTGAAATCATGGATTGTCAAACGCCTGATATGGCTTGACGCAAATATGCCTGGCCTTTGTGCACCAACAGCTGTAGTTGATCAAAATGAAAATCATCTATGGTTGCAATATTCACCAAATCCGACACATGGTCTTGTTCATTTTGAAGGAAATCTGAGCAGCAGTTATCCTTCACTGTTCATTCTGTATAATGCCACAGGTGAAATCATTAGTAAAAGCCAGTTGACCAATGCAGACGTTTCATTTGATCTTGAACTAAACAACCCGGGAATATATTTTTTTAGTATTTCAGGCATTCACAACCAAAGGCAGTTTGGGAAATTGATCAGGCTATGATGTCCATTATATTCATTTGCTTTATTTTAGAAAACAGGAATTAGGCTTTACATGTATATAAATTAAAATCTTAATTTTTAAATATCCCTAAAAAATGGAACCAGAAGAAAATTACGAATTCCCTACAATACCGGAAGTCCCGGTAATCCCTGAGGAACATTATGAAAGAGCTGATGCAGGAAAGCGATTTTTAAACTATTTCATAGATGTGGCCCTTTTTTATGTCCTCACCATTATTGTTGGTATGGTCTATTTTACAATATTTCCTCCGTCTTTTGATGATGTATATCCCGAATCCCCAGGATTTAGATTAGGTGACAAATTGTTTTCAATGTTATTATTTGCAACTTATATGGGACTGGTGGAGTCAATTTTTAATGGAAAGTCACTGGGTAAATTAATAACGAAGACCCGGGCAGTTTACCTGGATGGCGGTTTTATTTCCACAGGTGCAGCATTTTCACGAGGTTTTTGCCGTGCAGTACCATTTTGTGCATTGAGTGCGTTTGGCACACCCTGTAATCCATGGCATGACAGATGGACTGATACGATGGTAATTGACGAAACCAAAACAACCTACCTGCAAAATCCATAATCAATGTACATAAAAATCTTACTCACTGCTTCATTTTTACTGGCCTATATCATTTGTTCCGCTCAAACACAAGCTGAGATGAATGATGAAGCAGACCGAGGATTTAAAACAGCTGATTCAACACTTAACGTTGTTTATAAAAAAATTCTCAACGAATACGCTGATGATTCCTTATTTATCCAAAATCTTAAAAGAGTACAGCGGATATGGCTCACCTTCCGCGATGCTGAAATCCAATTGAAATATCCCGCATCTGCAGGATATGGCAGCGTCCAACGCATGTGCTATACACACTATCTGACCGACCTGACCAATGACCGCGTGCGTTCACTGCAGATATGGCTGGATGGTATTGAAGAAGGTGATGTGTGTGCAGGATCGATGAAGTTGAAAAATTAGTTGTCGTTTCACTTTAGCCCAAAGTCCGTCTTAACACGTGCATCGTTAAGCGTAGGCTGTACAATTAAAACGTGAAATCGTTAAGCGTAGGCTGTACAATTAAAATGTGAAATCGTTAAGCGTAGGTTGTACAATTAAAATGTGAATCGTTAAGCGTAGGCTGCACAATTAAAACGTGAAATCGTTAAGCGTAGGCTGTACAATTAAAATGTGAATCGTTAAGCGTAGGCTGTACAATTAAAACGTGAAATCGTTAAGCGTAGGCTGTACAATTAAAACGTGAAATCGTTAAGCGTAGGCTGTACAATTAAACTGTGAATCGTTAAGCGTAGGTTGTACCTACGCTTTTGTGTCGGCAAAACTCCGTTTTGCGAAATAGATTCTTTCACGCTAATCTGAAATTTGCTGACGCGCAAGCGTAGGCACAGCCTACGCTTAACAGTTCGTTTAAAACAGAAGCATACCTGTCAAATAGAAAAATGGAACCGCATAGGAACATAGAAAGTCACATAGAAAATTGTCCAGAACTTGCTTTTCTGCCTTTTCCGCCTTTTTTATATCGAATAAAGCCCCTTCATCTTCTCCATAAACTCTTCCTTCTTCCTGCGGCTTACTTCTAATAATTTATCATCTTCCATCACAACCGTTCCTCCTTCCCCTTTCCGGTATTCTTTGATGTGATTGATATTGACAATATAGGACCGGTGTATGCGAAAAAAATGATTCGGATCAAGCAAAGCATCATATTCAGCCAATGTCCTGGAAGATAACAAACCGGGCTTCTTACGTAAGTGGATGATCGTATAGCAACTATCCGCTTCACAATACAGGATATCCGAAATACTGATCACTTTAAATCCTTTTGAATCCGGGATACAGATCTTCATATCATCACTTTTTTTCACCTTCCGGATGTTATGAAGCAAAGTTTCAAAATGTTGATTTGTATTTTTCTGCCTGATCCTTTCCATAGCTTTCTCAAGAGCCCGCTGAAATTGTTCCTCATCAATAGGCTTCAGGAGATAATCCACTGCACTGTATTGAAATGCACGTAAAGCATACGCATTATAGGCCGTGGCAAAGATCACTTCCACCTGCGGATTATGCAGCGCCGATATTACATCAAATGCCGTTAGCTTAGGCATCTGGATATCCATGATGATCAGGTCCGGTGACAATTCATTGATCTTTTGGATCGCAAGTTGCGGATCAGTACATGCTGCCACCACCCTGACCTGGTCAGCATATGCAGACGTCAACAGCTGCAGGACCTTCAGGCTGCGCGGCTCATCATCGACCAGGACTACATTAATCAAAGGCATTTTGCTTATGGTTAAATAAAATTTTTACGATCGTTCCATTCCCTTTGTTGATTTCAGACTTATCAAGGATACTCATTCTGTAATCAAGATCGTGTTTCCGGTTGATCAATTCTATGCGCTTCCTGATGTTTTCTAAAGCTGAGGATAAATGGATGCCATTCGTCTGCGCTGCTCTGACGGCATGGATCCCAACCCCATTATCCTCCACCTCACATACCATATCATCACCACTGACATAAAAACGAAGACACAATTGATTGATCGTTTTGTCATCAGATTGTCCATGCCAGATCGCATTTTCAACAATGGGTTGCAACAAAAGAGGCGCCATGACAATTTGCTCGGTCTCCATCCCTTTTTGTATATCGATCCCATAGTTGAAATAACTGAATCTGAGTTTTTCCATTTCAAGATAATGTCGCAAATACGTAATGGTATCTGAAAGAGGGACAAAAGATAGTTTTGACTGGTCCAGTGTCGATCTCAATAAAAATGAAAATTTATTGAGATAAATATTTGCATTCTTATTGTCCTTCGACATGATCATCTCCTTGATGCTGTTCAGGCAGTTGAATACAAAATGCGGATTCATCTGAGCATGTAACGCTTTGAGCTCGTATTCTATCACCTGCCGGTCAAGATTGGAGATAAAACGCATTCGTTTCAGTCGCATTTGGAAAATAAGCCATGCCAGGGCTCCAATGGCAAGAACAGCCATTGCAATAAACCACCATTGCAAGTAAAATGGTAAGCTAATATGTAAAGGATAAGATCTGTAAACCGCAGGCCAGTCATTATTTTTTGAAGCCACTTTCAGTTCAAGCGTATACTGTCCCGGAGAAATTCCGGTGAGATTGATTTCGGGACGGGTTATTCCGATCCAGCTTGTATTTTCATTCCCTTTTAACCGGTATGCATACTCATGATTCGCAGCATCATTAAAATTTAGTGCACTGAATTTGATTTGCATTGTCCTTTCATTTGGACTGAACTCCAGGTTTCCGTCAGGATTGTGTATCATACGTCCATCGGGTATGTTTATCTCAGAAATAAAAGGATTTAATTGCTGATGTGTAGATGTGAATCCGGTTTTGAAACTGTAAATAACATTATCCCCTGCAAAAATTATTTTATCCGAATCCGGGTCACTGAAAAAACCAAAGGAAGCGATCTTCTCCTGGTCCCATCCGTCCACAGCAGACAATATCCTGTATTTCCGTGTTACAGTATTCAACGCTATGATCTTACCCTGTCGTGATATGAAATAAAGGTCGTCCCCTATCAATGTCTGATATTTGTTAGGATCCGGATTCAATTTCGGATCATCCACCACTGCCCATCCATGCTGATCAGAATAGGTATGCCAGTTTTCACCATTCGTAGTGATCCACAATTCGTTCCTGGTATTGCAATGAAGAATAAAAACCTTCCGCTGGCCCTTTTGCAGTGGCAATTTTTCTACAAGCGAATCAACACGACCTTCCATGATATTAAATCTCGCCAAAGCATCACCACAAAACCATACATTACCTTGCGGATCTTCACTGAAACGATACACGATGTTCACCCTGAATTTTGGATTTTGATCATCTAATTCCACAAGATGAATATGGTCCCCGGATGTATCAATACGCAATACACTGTTGCCTCCGTTTCCTGCTAACCACACATCTCCTGACCTATCCCTGTAGATCTCATGGATGGAAACATTTTCAAGATATTCAGGATGCTCTTTAAAAAACAAAAAAGAGTGTTTCCCGGTAACAAGGTTGTAATCCATAACGCCCCGGCTGGAGCAAATCCAAAGATGATCAGCATCATACCTCAGCATTTTTCCAAGTCTTATCGTTTCAACAGGATGAGTGAATATCTGCTGACTGATGATTTTGAAATCCTGATCCAACTTCAGCAACCCATCCTGCAGTGCAGTGGCATACCATACGTCATCTATTTTCTCAAGCCATTTAATGTTCAGTAGTCCATTCTTGCCCGGAATGGAAAAAGGTATTCGGGAAACCGGTAAATCTGCATTTTCTTTATAGAGGCCTGCATATGTACCGATCCACAATCTTCCTTCAACATCTACATAAAAAGTAGAAACTTCAATTTCAGGCAACTGAAGCTGTGGCATGAATTCTATTGATTTATGGATCCTGTCGTACCGAATCACGTACGCGCCCCTTTTAGCATTCACCAGCAGTGTGCTGTCATTTCTGACCACTATTTTCGAAAACCAATTTAAGTTAGAGGTTACTTGTTCAGGTAATTTATACTCATGAGTTAATTCTCTAGAAAGATCCTGCAGGTAAATCTTTTTTGTAAGTGGCGAATAATATATTAATGCAGAGGAATCGATAAATGTCAGATGAATCTCAGCATCCTGCGCCATCAATGCTGTATCGAGATGATAGATTAACGGTTTTTCCAGGATGGATTTCTTCTCATCATCAAACACATTGTATCCTGTGACCGTTTTCTGAAGCAATCTTCCATCCGGAGTCCTTACAATATTCCTTCCATAAAGCATCCATGCATCACCAATATCAGCAGTACTATAAACATGTTTTGAAGCAACAGGCTGATACTTGTTATCATATACATAAAAACCTGTTTTTGTACTTACTCCGTAATATCCTTTTTTATCATTCAGGACATCAAAGGTGTTGTATGCCCAGGTGCTCAATGCATCTTCAACATCATGCTGCAATGTGTGCAACTGGTAATCATGCACGTTCATCACAAATGCGCCGTAAGTAGTAGAAATACCGATTTCATTTTTACCAAGCGTAGTCAGCTTGACAGTCCAGGATTCTTTATCTGCATACAAGGGATTCAGAGCTGGCAATGACACAAATGAAGAGCCATCAAAACGCATCGGGCCATTTTCTGTGCCCACCCAAATAAAACCGATGGAGTCCTGGGTAATGGAAGAGATGTGATTATGATTTAATCCATCCAGCGTATTGTACTTTGTAAATTTTGAAATATCCAGCTGCCCTGACATCGTGCATGCGAAGAGCATGCAGCAAATGGTTACGAGGGATGCAGGACGCAAAGACATGTATTCGGAATTAAGGTACCTGAATTTCTAGTTTCTTTCGATGAAGGACAAAAGTAGCTGTAATCCCATACTCACTGATACCCCATGTTCCGCCGCTCAAAGGATCATAGCAACCGCTCATGGGATAAGGGGCAATCCGCTGAAGCTTTGAATAGATATTTGATGGTTTAAGGCCTGAAAAATTCACGAGTATGAGACGATTTTTACCCGGGATTGTCCTGTTGATCCATTGTTGCTTCCCCGCATTTTCACAAAACAATGTAGGTATTGGTACGCAAAAGCCCGATCCAAGTGCTATGCTTGATATTCAAAGCACCTCAAAAGGTGTTCTCGTCCCGCGGATGACGGATGATCAGATGGAGTCTATCTTTTTGCCGGTTCAGGGTCTTTTGATTTATAATACTTCTTCATCCTCATTTTGGTACTATAAAAATGGTGATGAAAAATGGACAGAGATCAATCCATCTGATCGGAAAGGCCGGCAACTTGCGAATACATCCATACAGGACAATGATGGTGATACCTGGATAGATGTCGAAAAAAATCCAAATGAAAACATGATCAGGTTTTCAGTTGCAGGTGATCAGTTTCTTTCACTCAAAAAAAATCCATCCGGTGTACCTCTGATTGATTTAGGTGGAAATGCCAGTTCGATCCTGATTGGAAGTGGTGCCGGCGCAAATGCTGTTCCTACTGACTCTTCAGGAACGGAAAATGTCTTCATCGGAAATTCAACCGGAAGCTTAAATACAGCAGGCAGGCAAAACACAGCTGTCGGCGTGCGTACAATGCAGCAAAATGTTAGTGGTAGCTTTAATACCGTACTGGGTTTTGTAGGCATGTCAAATAATACGACAGGCAACCGGAATATTGCCATTGGGATGAGCACGTTGGATAATAACACCGTAGGAAATTCAAATATTGCTATCGGTTTTCAAACTCTTCATTCAAGCATCTCGGAAAGTCATCAAATCGCCATTGGGGATTCAAGTCTCTATGAAAATATAGATGGTGAAGACAATATGGGCATTGGATATAAAACATTAAAAAATAATGTCGATGGCTTTGGAAATCTTGCCCTTGGCAATATCGCGTTGTCAAATAATATTTCAGGATCAGCAAACGTTGCGGTTGGATATGGGTCTCTGGAGCAGAATACTGAAGGTGATGATAACGTTGCTCTGGGCACCCAGGTACTAATCTCCAATACCACCGGAAAAGAAAATACGGCTATTGGCTCTGGAGTTCTTGAGGCCAATACGACAGGTTCAAATAATATTGCATTGGGTTACTCAAGCATGTTTGCAAATGTCTCTGGTCAAAACAACATTGCTATTGGCAGGTTTAGTCTTGGTTCTAATGTGAGTGGAACAGGGAATATTGTAATGGGCCGGTCAGCTATGTTCAATGATACAACCGGTAATTCAAATATTGCAATCGGTAATTATGCATTGTTTACTGCCGGGACGCTGAATAATCTGGTAGCTATCGGTGATTCAGCATTATACAGTAATGGCCTGGGTGCAACAGAGATTTTTCAATCCCGTACGAACACTGCAGTTGGCAAATCCACTTTAAAAGATAATACACTTGGTTTTGCAAATACTGCATTAGGTAATCGCGCACTTACAAAAAATATCGATGGATATGGCAATACATCTGTTGGTTCTGCTTCACTCACACACAATCTTAATGGTACTGAAAATGTAGCCCTCGGTGTTTCCTCGATGTTTTTCAATGAGACAGGATCCCACAATGTTGCAATAGGAAGTTATTCACTGGCCGGGAATACTCAAGGTGATTACCTGGTTGCTATTGGTGATTCATCTCTAGTGTCAAATGAGGGAGATGCCAATGTTGCTGTTGGAGGTCATGCACTCGCATTTAATGGAATAGGATCCAATAATACGGCAATTGGTCATTGCAGTCTTCGTGGAAATACAGAAGGGGATCTCAATACGGCTATTGGCGCATGGGCATTGACTGGCAATGATGATGGAATAGGCAACACAGCTGTAGGAGGGAATGCACTAAAAAATAATACTGAAGGTTCAGGCAATGTAGCCATGGGAGCTTTTGCATTGACATCTAATTTAACAGGGATTTTAAATTGTGCATTCGGTACAAATGCATTGTTCAGCAATATTATTGGTGATACAAACACCGCTGTAGGTCATAATGCACTTCATAATAATTCGATAGGGTATAATAATACAGCCACCGGTGCATTTTCATTGTATTCCAATATCAGTGGAATTGAAAACAATGCACTGGGTGTAAATGCATTAAGTGGCAATTTAGTGGGCTCCTACAATACAGCCATTGGTTTCAGCTCCATGTACAACAATACGATTGGTAATTTCAATACTGCCATTGGAAATCATACGCTGGAACACAACCTGATTGGTTTTGAAAATGTGGCCCTCGGAAATTATGCTTTATATAAAAACACAACCGGTAACTACAACTCTGCGCTCGGCAAGGAATCCCTGCGAGAAAATACAACCGGGATGAATAATACGGCGGTGGGTATAGTTGCATTAAAAGAAAATCTTACCGGGAATAATAATGTAGCTATAGGCTCTGGTGCATTAAGAGAAAATACGACGGGCTACAATAATGTCGCTACCGGCTATGCTGCTTTAGTAAATAATAAAACCGGATATTTTAATGTCAGCATCGGTTTCGAAAGCATGAAAGCGAATACCACGGGAAGGTTCAATACTGCAGTGGGTAATCTGGCCATGACTTCCAATAAGTCAGGAAATTACAATACAGCATTAGGTGCTGATGCACTGAAAAACAATGTTCTGGGATATAGCAATACAGCCGTATCGGTTGAAGCTTTGTATTCCAATACTACAGGAGCTGAAAATACTGCAGTCGGCGATGAAGCTTTATATGAAAATACATCCGGCTATGCAAATACAGCCATTGGAGTTGTTGCTCTTCAAAGCAATACCACCGGAGTATATAATGTAGCACTCGGTGCAGGAGCTTCAGATGAAATGACAGGAGGTAATCGAAGCGTAGCTATCGGAACTTTTGCCAATAGCAATGCCACTTCAGGTGAATACAATACAGTAATTGGTCACCTGGCAGCACCAACATTACTTACAGGAAGCTTTAATACTTTGTTAGGAGGAGCTACTGATGTGACATCTTCATCATTTTCGAATGCTACTGCCCTGGGTTACCTGGCATTGGTAGGCAGAAGTAATTCAATGGTTTTTGGAAATACAAATGTCAATCGCTGGTCATTCGGAACTCAGGTTTCTGAGACAAAAGCAATTGTTGTTGGATCCACAAGCTCAAACGGAAATGGAGCATTTCTGTCCCTGACCGGTACATGGACGAATACAAGCGATGTACATAAGAAAGAAAATTTCACAACTATCGATGGAAAAGAAATCCTCTCTACGCTCAGATCTCTTCCGGTTACAAAATGGAAATATAAAGGTTCTGAAGAATTTCATATTGGGCCAATGGCGCAGGATTTTTATAAACTATTTCACTTGGGAGTTGATGATGTTAGTATCAGCACAATTGATCCTGCGGGTATTGCCTTGCGCGCCATCCAGGAATTAGATCTTCAGCTACAGGAAAAAGATAAACAGATAAAGGTTTTACAGGCAGAAGTTGACGAATTAAAATCTTTGACTGCAAAGGTTGAAGAACTTGAAGCGGTATTGAAAGGAATGGGTAATCAATCCAATAATTCTGTCTCCTCACAAGCTTCAGTAAAAAATTAATTGCTGTGAAACCGATCCTCATGGTAACTAAAATGTATACCTGTTTTTGGTTGATTATCATTTCTTCGAATTTTATTCCGAAGAATATCATCGCTCAGGTTGCTACATATAGTTTTAACCAAAGTGTGAAGGCATTTGCACAATCCGCACAGGGAATAAAGCTTGGCGCAGCATCGAATGCAGGACACCGGAGCTTTTTTGATCCGGATAATTTATCAGGTAGTACTACTGCTACATTCGGACCCGGTATTCCTATTGGGTTCAACTTTATTTACCAGGGTGTATCCTACGACAGGTTTGGTGTATTAAACAATGGCTGGATTTGTCTCGGAAGAAGTCAATATGGAGATCATGCAATAGATATTGGTGAATTTCAATATCAACCATTGGAAGCATCAGGACCTGCGAATGATACATTACGATCCCGGATAGTTGCTTTCGATGCTAATCTGACAGGAAATGGAACTTCATCGTCTATTACCTATGACCTGATAGGTGATTCTACTGATCTTACCTTAATTGTAAAATGGAAGAAGTACAAGCTCTTACAATCATTTGGCACGAATAATACAAATGTCAATTTTGAAATCAGGCTGAATGCTTTGGATGGATCTATAGACATCCGGTACGGTGAAATGATAGCTACCGGTTATAGCGGAGCAGCTTCAAGTAATGTGGGCCTGGGAGGTTTTCAAAGAACAGATTTTAATAACCGGAAAACACCAGCATCAAAAAACTGGAACCTCACTTCAGCAGGCACTACATATGTGGATGATTGTATTTTTCAAACCACATCCATCATGCCGGAATTTGGTTTGAATTTTCATTGGAGCCCGTCATTATGCCCGTCTATTCCTGCTATCAACAGGGATTATCTTTCTAACAATGCCATTCAGGTTTCATGGCATGCTTCAGAAGCAATACCATCACCCCAATTTGAATATGCACTTTCTACTTCGGCCGTTCCTCCTGCATCAGGGACGATCACGAATGCAGAATCCCATTTGTTCACGGGATTAATGCCTCACACCCAATTTTATTTTCACGTCCGCGTAAAATGTTCAGTTACCCTGCAAAGTAACTGGACATCGCACGCGGTGAAGACCAGGTGCAATCCGATGACCCCACCCTATTTTGAAAATTTCGATGCACTCTCTCCACCTGCAGTTCCTGGTTGCATGACTGTCCTGAACAATAGCCTGGAATCTCAAACATGGATCACAGGTGAAAAGATTGGCTTGTCAGGACCCAATGCAATCACGATTCCATACGAGCCTATATTACAAAATGATGATTGGTTATTTCTTCCGGGCTTATTGCTTGAAAATGATACCAATTATATATTCTCGCTGGACTATTCCTCTTCTGAAACTGATACTCTGCTTGTGTATACTGGTCATTATCCTCACCCGGATAGCATGACACTGATTGGCAATTTCCATGTCAATACCGATTTTAATTATTTACAAAATTACCTGACCTATATTCCACCGGCTGATGGTCAGTACTTTTTTGCATTGCGCAGCCAGCATGCAAATATTCTTGTGGACAATATTAATCTTGAAAAATTTGCCTGTCACATACCTGCCAATATTCATGTTACGTCTAATGAATTAAATCATACAGTTGTAAAATGGGATGCATCGGCATTGACCGGAACCTCATATCAATACTCCATTACAACACATGAATCTTATCCGCCTCCAGGTGTGCAGAATACAATCCAGGACTCCCTGATTTTTACAACACTTCAACCCTCCATTACCTATCACTTTTACCTGAGAGAAAACTGTGGAGCAGGTTCCTTTTCGCCATGGACACATTTCGTTTTTGAATCCAGGTCTGATTATGATGAGTGTTCATCTGCAAAAGAGATTATCCCGTTTCCGATATCAGACTGTGATGCAGAAACGTATAGTACAAAGGGTGCAACCTCAACCGGATTACCAGCTTCAACATGTGAAGGCTATCCCGATGATGATGTCTGGCTTTATTTTACAGCTACCTATAGATCGCACACTATCCGGCTAATGAATACGTGCATTGGTGGCGGAGGAGGTGGAGGCACATTTGCGGCCAGAACCGAAGAAGAACCTACCTGCCAACCATTAATCATGGAATTGAGGAGTGGTGCTTGCGGTGCATCATTACATTCCTGCAAAGAAATTGCGGGTGGTCACACAGGTGTGATCGATGCCATCAACCTTACACCGGGCAATGTATATTTTATTCGAGTTTTTGGAAAAGACACCCTGACACATGGTCAGAATTTTTCTTTATGCATCAGCTCGTATCCAACGGAACCAAATAGCAGTTGTGCTTCTGCAACACTCCTTACAGTCTCAACCACAGCATGTCCTACAGGGAATGAACAAAATTTCGCAGGCGCTACATCCTTTGCAACTCCAGTAAGCACGTGTGATGCACCACCCTATTATGCATTGTGGTACAAGTTTGTAGCCACTGCTTCCACACATATCATCGAAGCAACATTTGAAAACGGCGATGGCATCATGGATGTATTCAGCGGGACCTGTGCTTCACTTTCCAATCTTGCATGTGTAAACAACACAACATCAGGCTCTGAACAAATAACCCTTACAGGATTAACAATAGGTCAAACAATATGGGTCAGGGTTTTCGATGCAGGCAATATCGGGGCTCAAATGAAAGTCTCTGTTTGCATCAGAGTTCCTGCTGTCAATGATGCATGCTCTAATGCCATCAACATACCTATCGTAAGCGGTATCACTCTTGCAAACCCTATAAATTCAAATTCATTTATTTCTTCCGGTAGCGGAACCTGTACCACATATTTCGCTGATGATGACTTATGGTTCAAATTCACTGCCACCAGCAGTACACACCTGATCGTTGCCATTCCTGTAAATCCATCACCAACGATGAATACCCCGGTGATAGAATGTTATGCGGGTGATTGTAGCAGCAGCTCCATCGGATGTTCCAATACAGGAGAATTCCTGTTATCCAGTCTCACACCTGGCAATGTTTATTATTTTAAAATTTACAGCGCAGCAAATCTTACCGGCCGGGGTAGTTTCAGAGTAGGAGTATCCATACCTCCTCCGAATATTTCCTGCAATTCTGCTACACCTGTTCCTGTGAATGATTCACAAACATGTTTATTCAATACTCCCGGAACAATGATAGGGGCAGGTGTGAAAAATGAGATCTGGTTTTCATTTGTACCTACTACCCCATCCATGACCATCCTTGTAGCTGAAACCCTAGGTCTTGAAATCGCACTCTATGATGGATGCAATGGAAATTTTATTCAGGAAGAACAAAATACAGGAAGCCTGTATTTCAGAAACTACATTCCCGGCAACACTTACTATTTCAAAATTTATACTGCTGTTTTTCCGAATCTGAATTATCAATATTTCCAGGTGCCTGTCAGCGTTTGCATCATTCCCGGTCCTGCTAATGATGATTGTTCTTCGCCAATTGTACTTTCTGCTCAGGCTTATTGCAGCACAACCATACAAGGCTCTACAGCCGGTGCCACACCATCGATCTCGAATGGATCATGCTTTCCGGGTGTCAATGATACATGGTATAGTTTTGTGGCAACTTCAACATCACACAAAGTTTTGGTAGATCCGGATCCGGACTTCTTTTATGTCAGAGGCCAGGTCTTTAAAGGCAATTGCAATGGAGCACCCATAGCCTGCTTTAGTGATGATATATTTATTGCTGAGGGTGTTGCCATACTGGAGAATCTTGATGTTGACAGCACATATTTTATCCGTGTATCTGTGTCCAATCCGTCTGTGCACAATGGTAATTTTTCTATTTGCGTATCATCACCTCCGCCAAACGATCATTGCATGAAAGCGACAGTGATGAATCCAACTACAACAAATTCGTGTGTCAATTCAATTCCAGGGACTACGATCAATGCTACTTCCACTATAGGACGTCAGAATGTTTGGTATAGATTTACAGCTGCCACTAAGAATGTTACTATCGTAGTTACTCCATCAACACCTGGTTTTGATCCGGGTATCAAGCTTTGGAATGCCGCTGCAGGTATTAGCCTTGACAATTGTGTATTCGATATCAAAGCCACCACCGATGAGGCTCATATTAATTATCAACCCGAGATCCTTTCTTTATCTGACCTTACCATTGGGACTACTTACTACGTCGAGATTTATACGAATATTGATAACCTGATTGCTGGTGATTTTGAAATTTGCATGTATACCCCTGATGACAAGATGACGGTGTATGGTGCTCTTTCTGAAACGTATCCTTTTGACACAATAGTTTCAGCAGGCACATGGAATCAACCTGTAACAAAAGTTACTGTACAGTTGACAGGAAGATTGTTCAATAAAGTAATCCGGAACATAAAATTTGATGCTTCCGGAACGACTGACATGAATGATGTACTGAGTGCATCTGTTTTTATTGATACAAAAGTGTGGGGATTTCATAATACTGCTATTCTTCCTTACAGGCCATTTGGAAAAGCGGGCCAGAATCTTTCAGAATATCCACCTCCGTTTTTGTTCGGAACACCAATACTTCATCCGGGCACATCAATGGAATTCAATGGAGAATATATCATCCAGGGCGAACGATATAGCTTTAGCTCAGGTGGTTCAGATAATTATCCGCGCTTTATATATCTCGTGATGGAAATTGCGTGCGATGCTGATCCGGGGCATGTCGTAAAAGCAATTTGCAACTCCATAACATTCGAAGTTGATTCTATCATTCCATTACACGGCAATACAGATCCATTATCTATCGTGCCACTGGATAGTTATGATACTCGCATGGATGGCTTATGGAATGATGATGCTACCTGGGTTTGCGGTACTCCTCCTCCACATAATCCTGCATCTCCAAAAGTCAATATTTATCACCGGGTGATGCTTACAGATACAGCAGATGTTGGAAGTGTGACCATTTATTACAAACGCGCGCTTGAATTGACAGATGTTGCACAACTCACAATGGGTGCTTCGTCCATGGGTGCACAAACAGGCAATGCTGATAAAGTACTATCATGCATTGAAGGATCCCTTCTTTTGGATCATGCAACGTTGAATATCAATGGCGGCTTCAACTTCGGTACAGCAGGAGGTGAGTTGTATGGGAATGGCCTTTGTTGTTTTGATGGAAATGGAGCGTACAATATATCCGTTGGAGGAACTGTCATAACGCGTGACAGCAATTTTGTAAGTGTGGATTACTTTCCGTTTTGCGTAGAAGGTGGCCAGGTTGTTTCTGCCAATCATCCTATACCACCTGATCATATAACAGCAATTGCTACACGTCAGACAAATGCTACGATAGACCTTTTCAAAAAAGTGAATGCCCGAGATGTAAGTGATGTTCCTGATGCGTTGAAATCTTATACCATTCTGGAGATTGATAGTAGCAACTTAAGCCGGATCATTGCACAACATCCTGAAAAATTATCAATTAACATACCTCTGGATGATCACGAAGAACTGGCTTTAGAATTAATCCAATCCACTTCCTCCTTATCAAATACAACCGTCCGCACTGCTCCTGACATGCAGGAGGTAATGATTAATACCGGCGTTCATTACCAGGGTAAAATAAAAGGAGATCCTAAAAGCCTGGTCTCCATCAGCTTCTTTGACGATGAAGTCATAGGCATGATCTCAGGTAACGCAGGCAATATTAATTTGGGTAAAAAGAAAAACAGTGATACCTACATTGCATTTCGTGATTACCAGGTAAAAGAATTCTTTGGCTTTATCTGTCATACATCTGATGAAGGTGATCCATATACGGATGAACAAATAAATTTCAAAACTTCAAACCGGGATGCGGGTGATTGCATTGGTATCTATATTGAAGTGGACAATGACATCGTAGTTGAGAAAGGAGGAATAAATCAGGCAGCAAACTATGTAGCCGCATTATTCAACCAGGTAGCTGCACTGTATGCAAATGAAAGTATCGCAATCACACTTTCTGAAATGACTTTCTGGACCAGCCCAAGTCCCTTTAATCAAAACACTACCAGTGAAGTCCTTCAAAAATTTAAAGACATACGCACTTTTTTCAATGGCGATCTGGGCTTGTTGTTGTCCTACAGGTTTAATGCAGGCTTCGCACAATTAAATGGCCTATGCCGTACCGAACAAAAATATAGTACCGGATATGTTGGCATACTCCCAACGTTTCAGAATATTCCGGTTTATTCCTGGTCTGTGGAAGTAATGGCGCATGAATTGGGACATCTTTTCAATTCGCGTCACACGCATGCATGTGCATGGAATGGCAATCTGACACCTCTTGATGGATGCTTTACACCTGAAGGAAGCTGCAATGGCATCAATACCCTTCCTGAAAATGGCGGGACAATCATGTCCTACTGTCATTTGACAGAAGCCGGGATTAATTTTTCTGAAGGTTTTGGTTTGCAACCCGGTAATGTCATGCGGTATGCAGTTTCTCAATCCACATGCACACAAAGTTGTGCTAACACGTTGTGCACAGAAAATGATATAGCCCTTACCATTCGTACAGATTCAAGACCAGGAGAAACCCGATGGCATCTTGAAGATGGACAGGGAAAAATATTATTTAATGGAGGACCTTACTTAATCGGTAATACCACGTATACTAAACACTTTTGCGTGGAAGACGGATGTTATCGATTGATCATGACAGATGGAACAAATGCACATCCGGGAGGAACGTTCATCACAAAAGACAGCAAGATCTTTGTTGATGGAAATGACGGTGTGAATCCGGCAACCCATAGTGATTTCAACATACTTAATACCAATAACTATACAGATCATCTTGATATCACCATCCTTGATCCCGGTAGTTTTTTATATGGTACAGATCAGAATGTCAACCAAAAACTGAATGGGACATTGACATTCGGAGGCGGTGATGATACTGGAAACACCACCGGCTTTTCACTCATTATCGGACCTGGCAATGGAGAAGGAATATTGCTATTGGATTCACTCATTATCAAAGGAGGTTATGCATCACAAAACCGTCATGTCCTTGCAAGCAGCAATTTTGTGCCTTGCAAAAATATATGGATCAAACCAGGATCAGAATTTGAAGGAGGCCTCGCGATCACACATACATTCAGAAATGATGGTCTTTACACAGGTATGCAAAATCGAAACCTTTCCTTTTGCGGACCTTTGAACATCGGGCAACACTATCCCAACACCACGAATACACAACGCATGTATGGTGTTGGCTTAGTCCGGGCTTTATCAACGGCTCCCATTCCGGCTACTGCTGCAGATAATCAGATCAACATGTTGAGAGTGGACAATACATTTGATGGCCTTGATCTTGAAATGCCATTAGGAGTGCTTAATACATTGCGATTGATGCATGGCCAGATTCGTACAACCAATACAAATCTGCTTACACTGGGAGATAATACTTCGACCGGGCATTTATCCACCGATCCCCCTAATACGCAATGGTGGGCTGAAGATATTTTCACCGGAAATATGTCTTCATGGAATGGCGGATGGATCGTAGGTCCTTTCAGACGATGGTTCAATGGAACCACTACGGCTGAACAATCAATATTCCCATTTTCAAGAAATGCTAAAATACGAACTGCAGGAATTCATTTTCAAAATACAAATCCGGGATATGTCACCGGTACTTTTAATGCTCTACAACCGGGTGTGACAGGATTACCACTGACAAACGAACAAAATACGAACATTGGTTTTGTGTCTCCCACCGGGTATTGGAATTTTGAATCTGATAGTACCTCCGGAACATATATGATTGATGTTTGTGCTGGTGGCTTTACAACTGATGGAGTGATACCCATCACAGCATTGTCATCTGTCCGCCTTATCAAACGTCCTACGAATGGCACATGGCAGCTATCAGGATCAACGACTACGAACGGACCTTTATCATTAAATCAGGTTACAGCTGCTGGCTTAATTGGTTTTTCTGATTTTGGCATTGGCACAGCATGCGGAAATGTGGTAACCACAGGAAGTGATAATGTCATTGGATCGCTACGTTATGTATTGGCGAATTGCATTGCTTCCGGTGATACGGTAAAATTTGATTCCAGTCTTTCGTTGTTGATTGTAACTACAGATACTATCATCTTAAATAAGAATGTAACCATCTATGCAACTGCTAATGACAATATCAATATCCAGGGAAATGGTGTGCATAGTGTCATGAAAATATTGAATGGCAAGAATGTCAAGCTTCAGAATTTTGCTTTAACTACGGATGAAGGGATGGATGGAAGTGCTCTTCTTAATGAAGGGAATCTTACCATGGAGCGGATTACCATTCATGATGCCGGGACGGGGAATAGTGTGGTGCTTAACAGGGGGTCGTTGATTGTCGTGGGAAATAATGTTGTTTATAAAGAATAGGCAAAGGCAGGGAGCAGGGAGCAGGGAGCAGGGAGCAGGGAGCAGGGAGCAGGGAGCAGGGAGCAGGGAGCAGGGAGCAGGGAGCAGGGGGGCAGGGAGCAGGGGGCAGGGAGCAAAGAGACGGGGTGAGTAATTAAAAGAAAACAGCGAGGTGTGGGATAGGCGAATTTCCAAAAAGGATTTCGACGAAATCATTGGGATGGTATTTACTGAGGGATTAAAAGGGTAGCCGAAAGGAGGGCATGGTTAATTTTCCAAGGTATTTTTACTTTTCACAACGCTAAACTAGATTTTGTCGAAATCCTTTTTTGTAAGTGACTGTATATGTGATAATTATAAATATCATACCCGCCTATTTTCCAAAAATCTTCCCTGATTTTCCAAAAATACTCGTAACAATCCACCTAAAACCAACGGTAAACCACCCTCACTTATCTTCCCTATCAAAAAAATATTACCCTAATTACTAAATTGAAAAACTATGCCTTACCAGGATTGTTCACTTTAGGAAGACTACCCAAAATATCCATTCCGATATTTTAGCATCATCACATTTCCGCTGCCTCAACAACATTTAATCAATTTCTTTTCAACCAGGACGCAATGGACAGCACTAAAGCCACACTTAACAGGTTCTTTCTTTTAATTTCCAGCTTCTCTTTATTCACTTTCTTTTTTACATGGATACTATTCCATAACCAACATGGTCCCACATCCATAAAATCATTCTCCAATAACTCTGACACACTTTCAATCCACGAACAAGTCAAAATCGAATCCACAAACTAGCTCACACTTAACAATATCATTTTTAATTCAATCAAATCTTTATTAAAATAGGTTAAGGTATTTCACCTTTCTGCCATTTTTCCTTTCTGCCCTTCCTCCCTTTTATCCTTCTCGCATTCTTCCCCTATCCGCACTCCCATTTTATAAGGGGAAAACCCCATAGCCCGGTTTATCCATTATTGTATCTTACAGCATATTTTTTAATACTTACACACCAACTCCATCATAAATTTTAAAATGTAATAAAACAGAATATTGCTCTGAGACCAACATCTTTGCTTACTTTGAAATTTTGAAATACCACCCCAATGCCAACCAACTATAATATGTCCGGAAGAAAATACCTTGTATTTTTTCTTGCGTCCTTTCTGACTTTATTTGTCGTTTACATCCTCATTCGTTCTACCGGCTTCAATCCTAGTCAATCACCAATCAATTCGTCAGGCGAACTACGTGACGATCAACAAGACACAGTTGAAGCCACTAAACAAGCCTGGGGGAAATTGTTGGCCTCACATCCCTATTACAACCGTACACCTGTCGTTGAAGAAGAAAGCGAAGAAATACCTGGTGCTGACCGGCCCGATCTCGCTTTCGAATTGCGTTTCATGCAGACGATGGATCCTGCATTAGGTGCTGTTCCATATGAGCGCCTTTATGCAGCAAGTCGTGAATTGGAAAATTCATTAAAGCAAAGAGCTCCCATCCCGGGTCTCGCATGGACAGAAAGAGGCCCGACCAATGTCGGTGGCAGGACGCGTGCATTGCTGTTTGATCCGAATGATGCCACAAAGAAAAAAGTATGGGCCGGTGGTGTTGGCGGCGGACTATGGGTCACCACTGATATCACAATAGCCTCGCCGGTCTGGACAAAGGTCAATGACTTTTGGTCCAATATTGCCGTTACAACCATCGCATACAATCCGGCTAATACGCAGGAGATTTATGTAGGCACAGGTGAAGGTTGGTTCAATAGTGATGCACAAAGTGGAAGTGGCATATGGAAAACCACAAACGGGGGTGGTGCCTGGACTAATCTTGCAACAACAATTCCCGGGGCTTATAACAGCAGCAGTGACTTCCATTACATTCAAAAAATAGTTTGTAAAAATGATGGAACTGTATATGCTGCAACAAGAGGTTACTACACCAACACAGGTGGCATCATGCGGTCTACAAATGGTGGCACTGCCTGGACTAAAGTACTTACAGTGTGGACAGGTTCCGGTTCACTTTATGATCGCGCCGCAGATGTTGAAGTGGCTGCCAATGGAGATGTATTTGCAAGCTTTGGAATGTCATCCACCGGAAAAGTTTTTAAAACAACTAATGCATCCAATGGAGCCGCATGGACAGACCTGTCAACAAATGTTGGAGTAGGTAGTGCAGAGCGAATTGAATTAGCATGTGCACCATCTAACGCAAGTGTAATATATGCTGTTGGCGAGGGTGGTAGCGGTTTTAATGATATAGCCTGGTTTAAACGATCTGTTGATGGTGGAACCGTCTGGAATTCATTAGCAATTCCCAGGTTGGTTGACGATGGAGTAACTCATTTTACGAATGGCCAGGCCTTTTATAATCTGATCGTAGCTGTACATGCTACGAATGCAGATCTTGTCTTGGCAGGGGGGCTTAACCTGCACAGATCCACGAATGGTGGTACGAGTTGGACGGGTATATCGGATTGGAATGGAAATTTTTCTCAACCGTATGTGCATGCCGATCAGCATGCAATCGTTTTCCGTCCCGGAGCTCCTAATGAAGTTTTATTCGGAAATGATGGCGGCTTGTTTTTCTCCACGAATGCAGGCAATTCAGCAGTGACACCATCATTCGCAGAAAAAAACACCGGATATAATGTCACGCAGCTATATGCCTGCGCTTCGAAAAATGAATTCAACTCCAATTTCTTTTTAGGTGGATGCCAGGATAATGGTACACAGCAATTTACCTTACCTCAGGCGAATACTACTGACAGAGTTGTAGGAGGCGATGGAGCTTTCTGTCATATCGATCAGCTTGATGGCGACATGCAACTGGCATCCTACGTATACAACAGCTTATACAGATCCGTAGACGGCGGATGGACTTTCAATGAAATCATGGACCAGGGTTCCGGACATTTTATCAATCCAAGCGAATATGATAATGTACGAAAGGTCTATTATGCAGCATGCTCAAATGATTCATTAAAGAGGATACCAAACATCAATGTATTCACTCTTAATGTGAATCCTCCATCCTCTGACCTTGGCCTATCCGTAGGAGCATCCAAGATCTCTGCATTGAAGGTGAGTCCATACAATGACGTCCTTTTCTTAGGTATAGCTAATGGACGCGTTTATAAATTAGCAAATGCAAGCACCGTACTCCCGGTACCAATGCCAGTACCTACGCGTCTTGATAATGGCGCAGGAGCTCCGATCACAACCGCAGGATGGGTATCAAGCATTGATGTAGGCGAAGATGATAATCATCTAATGGTGACTTATTCCAATTATGGCGTTACTTCTATTTGGGAAACATCCAACGGCGGATTGAATTGGTTTAACAAAGAAGGCAACCTTCCTGACATTCCGGTTAATTGGGCCATCTATAATCCTTCAGACCGGAACCAGGTTCTCGCTGCTACAGAAATAGGCGTGTATTCAACAGGAAATTTTGGTCACAACACATCATCTGCACCAGTCTGGGGTACTGCTGCAAATGCAGGTCCCGTGTTGACAAGATGTGACATGCTGAAGTTGCGTGCCTCAGATAAAATGGTTGTTGTAGCAACACATGGAAGAGGATTATTCACAACCGACATTTTTGCTACCAGCTCCGTTGCAGATTTCACTGCAGACGTAACAACCACTTGTTCAAATTCGCTTACAGTACATTTTTATGATGCTAGCTTTAAGCCAAATGGCAGCTGGGCATGGGATATTGATAATAATGGTGTCACCAATTATACCACTCAAAACCCAACGCATACGTACAGCGTACCCGGTACATATTCTGTAAAACTTACAGTAAATGCCGGTGCAACAAGCATCACCAAGTTGAACTATATCAAAGTCATGAACAGTACGCCTACAGTCAATACAGGTTGTACATTAGTTAGTAATATAAATCTCAACAATACGGCGGCTATTGGTATTTATCGATTTGCACTAGGAAGCATCGACAAATTAACAAGCTTCAATGATGGCTTTTATCAGAACTATGCATGTACTGCCGGAACTACAATGGAGCTGAACACCCTGTATAATGTTACGGTCCAGACAGGCTATGCCAATGATGAAGGTGCACGCTTCTACATTGACTATAACGACAATGGAACATTTGAATCAGGCGAAAGCGCTGTTTCATTTCCTGCTAACAAGGACGGTACACGCACATTATCCTTTACAACTCCTGTTAATGGCGTCGTGACAAGGAAAAACCTGCGATCAAGAATACTATCAAGATTTGCTGTCACGCCGACAAACGCATGCGATATCGCAACACACGGACAAGCTGAAGATTATGCAGTCTATTTTAATTGTAATCTTTTGGTTACGCTCACTTCGGGAACGGCAGTGGGAAGTTTAATTTCCGCTGTCAATTGTGCTAATAATGGTGACACCATCAGGATCAGTTCAACACTTGCTAACTCAACTATAAATGTTGGTTCTTCAACACTGGCACTAACCAAAAATCTTGTCATCATCGCACAAGGTGCAAATACAAATATTACAGGCACAGGTACAAGTGTCTTTGATATCGCAGCAGGTAAAACTGTTGAATTGCAAACCATGACTTTAACTGCAGGAACATCACTAACCGCAGGTGCTATCAATAACAACGGCATCCTCAAAATGAACAATGTCGTCATCCACCGAAACACCGGTATCTCAAATGCTATATTATTGCGCAATACTCCCGGTTCATCCTCGACGATGATAGGGATGTGCTTTGTGTGGAATTGAGAAAAAGAGGCGAAGGCGAAGGCGAAGGCGAAGGCGAAGACTGAGGCGAAGGCTGAGGCGAATTCAGAATGCAGAATGCATGATCAGGTTCAGCTGACACAAAAATTCATTAATTAAAAAGCAATTCGTTAAGCGTAGGCTGTGCCTACGTTTGTGCGTTAGCAAAACTCTGTTTTGCGAAATATTTGTTGTTTCGTTTAGACTCACTTCAACCAGAAATTACTCAATATGTAAAATTTCGCCGGTCGCTGAGCGGAACCGAAGCGAACCGGCCTTTCCACTATTCCTCCTTTCCTCCCTTCTTCCTTTCTTCCCTTCTTCCTTTCTCCCCTATTCCCTCTCCCATTTTATAAGGGGAAAACCCCATAGGCCGGTTTATTCATCATCATATCTTACATCATATTTTAATAAAGCACATACCAACTCAATCATAGATTATAAAATGAACTAAACCGGGATATTACCTTAAGTCAAATACCGTTTCCAGCATTGGAAATTTTGAAATTACACCCTCCATGTTAACCAACCGAAATAAACGCAAGAGAAAATACCTATTATTTTTTCTTACCTCCCTCCTCACACTCTTTGCCATATTCATCATCATCCGGTTCACCGGTTCCAATCCTGCCCAATCACCCATCAAATCAAAAGATGAAATAACCTACAATCAACAGGACACCATCGAAACAACAAAAGAAGCCTGGGGAAAATTACTGTCCACATATCCGTTGTACAACGGAACTCCCATCTCTAAAGAAAATAAGGAAAAAACACCAGGGTATTAAAAGAGGCGGAGGCGGAGGCAAAAAAAAGGCGGAGGCGGAGGCGAAGGACCAAAACCAATACATAAAAAATAATTCTGCTGGGCGTCGGTTGACCGACGTCCTGGTGTCTTCAAGGCTGTGCCTTGTGTAATAAATTCAAAATTCAAGTATTCCCAATTTTACTTCTAAATTCAAAATTCCTTATTCAAGATTCCCTTGGCTTACGGTTGGGCGTAGTATCCACTACGTCCGTGTGTTTGCAAAACTCCGTTTTGCGTGATAATTGCCCTTTTAGCTTTTCTGCCCCTTCTATCTCGTCTGCCTTTTCTGCCTTTTCCGCCCTTTCCGCCGGTTGCTGAGGCTGTAGCAAAAGGTTGAGTTTAGCAGGTCGAAGCATTTTTCGTATATTACCCTACCCTCTTAAAAACCCCATAAGGTTATTCAAACAGGTATTCACTGATTTCTCCCTTCTAAAAAGAAAAATTATGAGAATATTCTGTATCAGAATAATTGCTTCCATTTATATTTTATCCGTTTTCGAAGTAAATTTTATATCAGGCCAGGAAGCTCATTTTACACCTGTCATTTCCATGGATGAAAAGGAATTCAGTGGTTGCAGGCCGCTGGCCATTTCGTTTATCAATTATGGAGCACCAAATCTTACATATTTCTGGAATTTCATGGATGGAAGTCCTGTCTCAAATTTATATTCACCATATCATGTTTATTCAACCAGCGGAATTTATAAAGTGGAAATGTTAACGTATGATTCACTGGCATCCTTCAGTGATACGACTATCATAAAAGTCACCGTTTTTCCTATACCCAGGAGTGAGTTTGTCATCGTAGACAAACCATATTATGAACGAGCTGATTCCATACAACTGGTAAATGTGTCCACTGGTGCCGATTTACTCTATTGGACAATAAACGGAGATAACTTTCCGGGCCCTAAATTTCAATTCCTGCCGGATACTTCAGGGATGTACACGATATCACTTGTTGCAGAAAACACATTTGGATGCAGAGATACTATCGTAAAGACTGTTGAAGTTTTAAAATCTCCTGTCTCTTTGCGCAAGCCATAGCCAAAAGAGGGTCAAAAGGTTAATCGATTAAATGGTTAAACGAGAATCTTGTTTGATTGATTTGCTAATTGCAAATTGTTTCTAATTCAATATCCTTTATTCCTTTTGAATTCGAGATTATAGATTCATTCCAGTTTTATGTGTCTACTATTTTGGCACAGCGAACCATAAAAAACAAAGTCGTTGATAATTTTTTATTGCACACGCAGCTAGTAATAAAAACAAAGTCGTTGATAATTTTTTATTGCACACACAGCGAGCAATAAAAAACAAAGTCGTTGATAATTTTTTATTGCACACGCAGCGAGCAATGAAAACAAAGTCGTTGATAATTTTTTATTGCACACGCAGCGAGCAATAAAAACAAAGTCGTTGATAATTTTTTATTGCACGCGCAGCGAGCAATAAAAACAAAGTCGTTGATAATTTTTTATTGCACGCGCAGCGAGCAATAAAAACAAAGTCGTTGATATTTTTTATTGCACACGCAGCGAGCAATAAAACCAATATTGTTAAGCGTAGATTGTATCTACGCTTTCGCGTCAGCAAAACTCCGTTTTGCGAAAAAGAAATTGTCGGTACTATAGGAGTACGTTAATATTAAATCTTATGCATGCTCTATGCGCTTCGCCTATGCAAATGCCTTCGCCTTAACCTTAGCCTTTTATCCCAAGTCTTTTATTCTCCTGTATTGTCACCATCGACAATGGTTGAACACTCAAACTTTTACAAGCCAATCCCGTCACATTCACAACAGGAAAATGTGCGGGAGCCGTCACGTTAGGAATGATGACATCCTGATTGAAAATAGGTACGCCATGCGGATTCCAGTTGAGCGGATCGTTCCAGTCAGAAGACATATTTCCATTCCATGTCATGACTGGAGATATTTGCGTGATGAGATCTGATTCCCACAATCCTCTTCCATAAGTGCCTGCCCTTATCTGCATTTCTGAATATTCGATGTCAAGACTGTTGACAATCACATTTGGCAATCCCTCATTGAATGGCATCCAGTCCGTCGATTCACCATCACGATAAAATACACCAAAGTCAGTTCCAATATAAACACCATCGTAACTGCCATCCATATACGTAATGCTGTTGACCGGAACATTAGGCAATTGGTTACCGGTGATATTGATCCAGTTGAGGCCACCATTCACGGACATAAAAACTTTATTAGCAGAAGAGTAACCTGAAAAAGACACAAATACTTTTTCGGGATCGGTAGTGCTGGCGCATATAAATGTAATCGCTGCACTGGCAACAGGAAGACCCGCTGTAATGTCAGTCCAGTTTAATCCTCCATCTTCACTTCTGATCATCTGATTGATGGAGGATGCATAGATAAAATTTGTGTCTGCTTTTGTTATATCCATTGCAATGATACTTGTGAGTATGCTGCCGGACATAGTGACGTAGGTACCTTGTATACCGCTTGCGATTGATTTCTTTACACCTTGCGTGCATCCCACATACATGGTATTGGGATTTAAAGGATTCATTTTGATCGGAGGATCCCATAGATATTGTCCGGGTGAAGCAGAGAAAAATGTTTCACCGTTGTCTATCGATTTGCGCAGCTGGCCTATTTGGAGACTTGCAAAAAGTATGTTCGTATTCGTAGGATCCACCAGGGGTTGAAATCCATCTCCACCTGCCAGTACATGAAAAGATGAATCGCCTGCAATCCATCGATACGTCCCTGCATCCTGAGCTCCGAAATAAAGTGTATCTGCATCATTCGGATGGTTGGCGATCTTATATATCTCGGCTATCTGAAGGCCATTGCTGATATCTGTCCAGGTAGTTGCATTATCATTACTGACTGCAATTCCTCCATCGTTCGCCAGGTACAATTTGTTTCCGCTTCCTGGTTCGTATACTATTTTTTTAATATCTGCATGCACCCAGTCAGGCTCTTCTATGTTCTGCCAGTCCGTCGCCGGGAACCATGTTACACCGCCATCAGGTGACTTCGCTGTGATGAGTCCACCCACCAGGACATTCAGCGCATTTGTATTGGAGACACCCATTGACCTGTCGACATATCCATAAGGCTGTGCAATGGTTTCAGGATTCGTCATCGTGACCAATGTATTTCCACCATTAACTGATCTTTTAAACCCGGCAGTCGGGCCCCATATATATACATAGTTTGTATCAGCTGGAGTGACCGCAAGGCTTACCCTTCCTCCCAGGATATTTGGATATCCGCCTCCCTTGTACGTCCAGTTTACACCATTATTATTTGAACGCCAGAGTCCAAGTCCGTTTGTGGCATACACAACATTATGATTGAGCGGATTAAATTCAATACTATAGAAAAAACCACTGGAATTGACCAGTGTCCAATTCGTTCCATGATTGATGGACCTCCAGATTCCTGTATTCGATGCAAGAAGCATAATGGATGTGTTTGCAGGGTCCAGGATTAATTGTTGCGGAATAAAACCATCCGCTTGCGTATGTGGTATTCCGGCTAAGCTCCATGTCTGTCCGCCATTATTTGATTTATATATGCCCGCGCTAAAATGTCCTTGCTTCAATACACCTGATACCGGGAAGCCTGTGAAATTATCTCCCGTGGCAATGTAGATATAGGCAGTATTTACCGGATCAATGACGATGCTGGTAATGCTTAAAGAAGGAAGTTGATCGGTATTGAGCACGGTCCAGCTTACACCTCCATTAATACTTTTCCATACACCTCCGCAGGCAGCACCGGCAAAGAGAATATTATTATTGCCGGGCATAAATGTCAGGCAGTTCACTCGCCCTGCACCTGCGCTCATATATCCGGAAGGTGCTAAAGGTGCATTAAGATTTTGCCATGTGGCTGGAGTTGATCTTTTCCCTGTGCGATCCTGCTTTCGGTGCTTTGTATCGCGGAGATATTTTTCATGTGTTGCCAGCTCTGTTTTAACAAGAGGAAATTCTCCTGAAGGGTACACTCGGGGTTGATTGAACCATTCCCAACGTTTGAATAGATTATATCCAGGAAATTTCCCTTCTTCTGCTTCTTCAGCTCTTACTACACGATTGTCTTCTTTGAGCAATGTATCCATTGCATTTTCATAAGTGGTAAAAGCTTTTTGGATATCATAGAAATTCGGGTATTCTGACCGGGTATTGCTTTTACTTAAATAGGTTGCATCCATCCATGGCTGAGCTATTGAATGGGATGTCCGGAAAAGTAAGATGAGGAAGAAAAAACTTTTGGAGATGGTGTCCATAATCTAAAGATACCTCGTTTCCGGATTGGCTGCCTGAAGGATCCGCGTTTACCCCTAAATCCCCTAAAGGGGACTTTTTTCCTTTTCGCTAATCACATCTCAACAACCAATTAATATATGATTCAATAATTTTTATTGCGCGCGAAGCGAACAATAAAAACAAAATTGTTAAGCGTAGGTTGCACCTACGCTTTCGCGTCAGCAAAACTCCGTTTTGCGAAACAATTTGCAAGCGCAGTAAGCAATTAAAATCCAAATGCTGGGCGTCGGTTGACCGACGTCCTGGTGTGTTCAAGGCTGTGCCTTGTGCTTCATCGCGATTTTTCCTCCGCAATTTCTTTTGACACCAGGGCATTGATATTTTCTTTAGCGCCCTCGAAAACAAGTATTGTTGTCCCGAATTCACGGGCATCGGGATTTTCGATTGCACCAGCGCGGTAAGCGGAATGAAATAATGGAGCAGTACCGTTGATCTCTTCTTCTGCACTATCACTGTCTTTGATGGCGATGACATTCAGGATGGGTTTGTCCAGCGGGAACCAATTGATATAATCGGCATTGAAGGATACGGCATTGATATTTTTATGTCTACTGTAATAATTGATAGCACCTGCTTCACCATAATTATCGCAGAGCACTAACGTTTGTTCCTGGTTTTGAATCGTATCATAGACGGCATCTACTTTTTCTGCCAGTTCGCTCCATCCTAACATATCTGAAAAATCCTGAGGAATAGCATGATCCTTGCCGTCTTCCCAACGAAGTAATCCAAAAAACTGGTAAAGCTCCGGATGCTGTTTAATCTGCTCTGGACGCTTATTGGGAAAGCCGATCATAAACAAAGGAATAGCTAATACGACAACAAGTGATAACGAAACCGGTCGGAGGATTTTTTTCCATCCCGATTGAGTCAGCTGAATTATATAAACGGCCCCGAATGCCATCAGTACCGGATAAAGGCCAAAGGGATAATAACTCTTTGCTTTGAAAAAAAGGAACAAACTTATCGTGAACAAATATGTCAACGCAATCACCCGGTATGGTTTGAATGGAGGATAAAAACAGAAACCGGTGAAAGCAGCGATGATGATAAAAAAGGAATTGATGAAGTAGATGAATTGATCTTTCATGAAATCCATCCTGCTCATGTTAACTAGTTGTGTCTCTGCAAGTTCGCGGAAATGGTGCAGCATGGGCAGATGATTTTTTAATTGCCAAAGGAGATTTGGAAAAACAAGAACAACACCCAATCCCATAGCGATGTATAAATGTTTGTTTGCAAATATTTTTCGTTGCGTGGTTATTAATAATGCAGGTAAAATTCCCGCCATGAGGAAAAGAATATTGTATTTGCTGTAAATACCGAGTGCAAAAGTGAGGGCCATCATGTAGATCCATCGCGGTTCATTCGTTTGGATCCATCGCAGCAGCACATAAAAAGCCAGTGTCCAGAAAAATACATCCAATGAATTGGGTTGGTACAGAATATTGATTCGCAGCAATGGGGAAATCAACATGGCTGTGGTACCCAGTACGCATGCAAATAATCCGCCATTCAGCTTTTCGATCATCTTCCAGGTAAGCACTAACGTCATCGCTCCGAAGAGCGCTGGCACAAACCTCACCCACAATTCACTCGGGCCTACCAGCTGAATAAAAAATGAAATCCACGAGGTCATCGGAGGCACCGAAAGATATCCCCATGCGAGATGGAGTCCCTGATCAAGGTGCAGGTATTCATCCCGCTGCAGATCATAGTCCGGGTGAACTAATACAAACTGGAGAATAAATTTTATTAAAATGATGGCGGCGAGGTAGAGGTGTTTCAATGTTCGTCAATGTTGATGAGATAGAATAGGTTGTTATGGGACGTGAGTTGAAATGCCGATGGAATAAATTCCATCGATACAAAATCGGTCGTGCCTACGGCACTTGAGATCAGGGAAATTGCAATTTATCCATGCAACCAATTTACAGAAAAATAAACTTCAGCATTCCATTATTTACATGCGAGCGCCGCGAGCAATTAAAAACGATATTGTTAAGCGTAGGTTGTACCTACTTGGTTACTGAGCTGCACAAGGTTGTGTGAAAGGTGTCGAAGTATCGCGTCAGCAAAACTCGGTTTTGCATAATCATTGCGAGCGCAGCGAGCAATAAATTGATTTTGTTGGGCGTAGGTTGTACCTACGTCCTGGTGTTTGCAAAACTCGGTTTTGCATAATCATTGCGAGCGCAGCGAGCAATAAATTGATTTTGTTGGGCGTAGGTTGTACCTACGTCCTGGTGTTTGCAAAACTCGGTTTTGCGATTAAGAAGTTTACCCCAAAAAATAATTTGTAAAATTGTTTGTTTCTCCTTAATTTTCATTCGAAAACAAATTTCTTCACCCTTATAACTCACCAGTTACCATGGGTATCACTATCTTTTATTCCGGCAGACTCCGTTCGATGGAGCTTTTACCTTCTCGTATCAAAGATGTTGTTCACCAATGCACCCAAATGAAATGGGGCTATGAAAAAATCCTTCCGTCATTTGAAATTCCCGTAGAAGGCATTGCTTTTGAACCCACCGGCAGTCAGGCTATATGGATGACCTTCCTTGAGAATCGTCAACTCGTCTCACCGGAAGATTATCTTTTTTCAAGGCATGTGGGGCAGCGGATAAAAAGAGATCACCTTATGGAGACGAAAACGCATTTTGCAGGCGCCACAATACATATGCAGATCATCCCCTATGTCCGCCATCTGAGTGATACATATTTTTCAGCATTCAGGCTCGTCGATGAAAGCCAATATTGGGAAACCAATGACAGGTCCCTCTGTGAAAGTGAATTCCGCTGGATGGAGAAATGGGTCTACCAGATGATCTCCAGGCTTGATGCGCTGGATGGAAGGGTCGGAGAAATCGGAAGATCCGGTGAAATCATGGATGAACGCATTATGGATTTGCTAAGACGCATGGATCCCATGGATGTGGTTGAAAATCTTCATACTCCACCTCCTAAAAAAGAAACAGTCGAATTTTTTTGGAATTGATTATTTTTTCTTCACTTTTTAAACCAGTTGAATCATGGGACTTACCATTCATTATTCCGGCAAGCTCCGGAATCCATCCGATTTGCAACCTCTTATTGACGAAGCCACGGACATTGCGATCAGCATGCAATGGCATCATCAGCGATTACCCTTTTTCAAGGACACGCCTTTAGATGGCGTGTTGATTACACCGGAAGGCAGCGAACCCATCTGGCTCACTTTTCACATTGCTCATGGAATGCTGATCAATCCGATCCTGTATTCCTACATTCAGGAAACCACTCATGAGGATATACCTGAAGATGCTGTAAGCGGAGTCTTTACAAAAACACAGTATGCCGGAGTCGAGAAACATATAGCCATTATCAAATTTCTTCGGTATATATCTGAAAAATATTTCGCCCACTTTGAACTCTACGATGAAAGCAACTATTGGGAAACCGGCGATGAAATGCAATGCAGGAAGGTATTCGGGAGGTACGACAAAATCATAGGAATGGTAGGTGATGCACTTGATTCAATGGAAATCGATAAGGATGAAAGCCGCGACTCAGTCATAGATAAAATTGAACAGTTGCTTGAGGAGAAATTTGGGATGAAGAGGCGCAATTAGCAATAGGCAAAGGGCAATAGGCAAAATGTAAAAATAAATATCAAGAAGGTTTTATTGCTCGCTGCGCTCGCAATAAAAACCGATATTGTTAAGCGTAGGTTACACCTACTTGGTTACTGAGCTGCACAAGATTGTGTGCAAGGTGTCGAAGTATCGCGTCAGCAAAACTCCGTTTTGCGAAACTGCAATTTGATAACGAGCGGATTTGGACAAATTACTTGTATCTCCACCTTTGACTTTACCTCAACCTTAGCTTCCATTTATGTTGAACTGAATAATGTGCGCTCGTACAAGTTCATAATCTAATTTTCCCTTGGCAACCTGAAAGCCAATTTCCGGGTGGTACGTATCCATGAAAAGTTGAAGATTATTCCGGGAACCTAAAACAAAGAACTTGTTGAGCTTAGTGTCGAATACGTATGGTACTTCAAATATGGTGCCTTTTGACGTAGCAGCCGTGGCCACGCCTCCTATCACGCCAAACATGAAACTCATAGCAGCAATTTCGGCAGGATCAGCTGAAGCAAAATAGGTTTCACCGTAAAAATACCGTCCTCTCTCCTGGATCCTGTGAAACCTGTTTTTACTTGCCGAATTCTTGCCCCCATACCCTTCCATTACATTTTGCCGGATCGCTTTCTCCTGGAAATAAATCTCTCCTTTATGTACGATCGCAAAGACTTTAGCGATTGGAGCATTGAGCTTATCCAGGAACAATACATGATCCACAATCGAATCCAAAAACGCCTTTGATGAAGGAACCCCCAGGTTCAGTCTTCGGATTTTAATGGATGTATCCGGAGAGTGATTGTTGAAATCATCCAGTGTCTTATAAATTCCATCCGGAAGGCTGTCATTAGCGTTCGATTGGCTACTGAGTGAGACATAGGATAGACATAACATTAAAATAAATAACCCTGATTTCATGTGCTTATAGGATTGTGAAATTTTCGGGATTTAAGATAAGAAATAGTAGACATTCTGAATTCGTTTGCATTGCCCAGCCTTGCAGTTCTTTTTAATGATTAACTTTTGGGTATAAATTCTATACATTATGAGCCATTTAATAAATTCAAGTTGCTGGATTTGTGGTGAAGAATATGAATCATTAATGTTTGGTGCAGGGATTTCCCAGAAGGTGCTAATCGTTCCCGCAATGGATAAAGCGACTAACAAAATTTGTGCGGTTGCCAGCGGAGACGATGAACATTTCCGGTATTATACCGACCCTTCCATGTATGAATTATCAGATGCGACTGAATTCATAACTTGGCATGAGTTACAATTGAGCAACGTCAATAATTACTGCCCCGAGTGTGAAGAGTTTTCGATGGATTTTGAAGTTGTTGGGGAGTGGGATTGATATTTACAAATCAAAAAATAAATTACAAAAATGGCCAAAACACCTAGTCAAGTTAAAAAAACACCTAAACCAGGTACGCAAAATCGCAGAACGGAAAACAATATCTACCAGATGGTTTGCCGTGATTGCGACTGGAAAAGTGACAAGATCCCATTCAGATCTTCCCTTAATCTTGCAGCAGATATGCACAGAAGATTTACCAAAGATCTCAAAACAGGCAAAACGCATCGGGTTGAGATGATTAAAGTGCAGGATTAAAGTTTTGGAAATGGAATTGTTTCAAAGGCTAGAACAAGAAAAAGATTATCGGGTAGATACTAAAACACATTTTGCCGGTGCCGGTTTGCATATGCAATTGATTACGTTCATCCGCTTTCTCAGCGATACTTATTTTACCACCTTTGGCATGTATGATGAAAGCCAATACTGGCAGACAAACAACAAATCTATATGTGAAAACGAATTCACAGTCATGGAACAATGGGTCCGCCAGATGATCAAAAAGATGGACAAAATAGATGGTCGCATCCGAGAGATCGGTAATGCCGGTGAAATGGTTGATGAACGTATTTTCAATTTGCTTTTATTCATGCCATCTTCGGAAATAATAGAGCAACTATATACTCCGCGGCCGATTGTGGATGAGTTGATCCGGGTGTGGAATTGATCCAGTCTCGTTTTCAGCCTTTATAAAATTAACCTAATTAGTTTAATATTTTAGTTAAATTACTATTTATTAAACTAATTTAGTTATATTTGCAATATGATAAAAGGCCATGTCCTCAGTAGTGGAGATAAATTCTTTATTGAGCCAACTGAAAACCAAGATCCTGGTCTTTGGGGTGGCATTCAGAGGAAGAGACAAAAACCTTCAGGCACTCCTCGACCTTGATATCACACCAAAACAGAGAGAAGATTACCTCAAAGATCTCACGAGTGACAATTATTATTCAGGGCCAAATCCAGATAGAGATGTACCTGGCAAGCCGGATTACTATGAATTCGGATTAGTGATCAATAACAAAAATGTTTATATAAAACTCAGTCCTGGCTTATCCGGCAAAATGGTGGATTGCATATCATTCCACGTCGCTGAATGGCCACTCAAATTTCCGCTTAAATCCCAACCAAATGAAGAAGATAATTGAATGCCCCTACTGTGTTGGACATGCACAGTTGAATATGAATCCAAAGGAAATCATATTCAAAAAAGAAAATTTTCACGTCCAGCAGCATTACTACAAATGTGATATATGCAAAGAAGAATTTACAACAACTGAAGCAGATACAATTTCGATGGTGCAGGTATACAACCAGTACCGCGAGAAACACGGCATACCATTTCCGGATGCAATTGCTTTGATACGTGAGAATTATGGCTTATCCGCAGCTGCCATGAGTGAAATACTTGGATTGGGCGCAAATGGATATGGCATCTATGAACGAGGAGAGATTCCGACAACAGCAATAGGGAACCTGATCTCATCTGCGTCAAATCCTGTTGTATTTAAAGAAATGCTGTTGAGGAATGAAGATAAACTAAGTCCTAATATATTTAAAAGGACGATCGAAAATGTAGAAGAATTAATAAAATCCAATTTATTACCGAAACCATTCTACAACAAGATTGATGTGGAGAGCAAGCCATCTTCCCTGACAGGATACAAAACTCCTGCACCTGAAAAGGTTAAATCACTTTTTATCAAATTTATAGTAAACTGCAATCCTGTACTGAATGACCGTTTGAAATTAAATAAAATGTTATTCTATGCAGACTTCCTTCATTATAAAAATACAGGATACTCCATTACTGGTTTGTCATACAGGCCAATACAATACGGTCCCGTTCCTTCGTGTTATGATAACCTCTTTGCTTTATTTGAATCAGAATCAGTAATTTTTGCAGACTGGCAGCTCGTCAATTCCTCACGCCCGAGTGAATTATTCTTTGTCAGCTCACCTGTGCCTGATGATGATTTAGTTGATACCGAACAGGAAATTGTTGACCAATTGTGCAAACAGTTTAAGGATACTCCTTCATGGGATTTAGTAGAACTAAGCCACCGCGAGAAAGCATGGATTGATCTACACGATACTAAGGAGTTGATCAACTATCAGTTGTATGCATTTCAGTTGATGGGCGTTGGATAAATGGATTTTGCTTTTTCTCGATGTCCCCTTCCCCTGTGTTGCTGCACGCAAAAGTTGGGCGTCGGTTGACCGACGTCCTGGTGTGTTCAAGGCTGCGCCTTGAGGAAATAATTTTAGAGCGCCGCGAGCAATAAAAAAACAACACGCGTTTTGAGACGCGATGGTTCGACCTGCTTTACTTAACCTTGTGCTACAGCCAACCGTGAATCGCCGTCTCTACGACCATCTAAATTTAGATTCAATTAGATTTTTATTGCGAGCGCAGCGAGGAATAAAAAGGATACGGTTAAGCGTTGATTGTATCTACGTTTGAGCGTCAGCAAAACTCCGTTTTGCGAAATAAGAATTTATTTCTCTTCTACCTTTTCCGCCGTTTTACCCTTTCCACCTTTTCTACCCTTTCCGATACTACTTTGAATTGCTTTTTTTAAAGCCGGGGCGTTTTGCAACCGCCCGGGTTTAGAAAAAAGCGAGGATGGATTTTGCTCAATCAAATTGAGAATAGCAAGTCGGATCACGGATCAAGGTTTTTCAGGTAAACTCAATAATAAACTGGCTGCCCTTACCTTCAACACTTTGAATTTCTAATTGCATATTCATTTTTCCGAGAAATTCTCTGACAAGAAATAATCCCAGGCCGCTGCCTTTTTCATCTCCGGTACCCCTGGAACTGCCGGATGAATTGTGCAGCAACTGGTCGATCTGTTGCCGGCTCATGCCAATACCTTCGTCGCTTACGATAAGGATAATATGCTGATCACGTGTCGCTGTACTAATGTCTACAGTGCACCCGGGATGACTGTATTTTACCGCGTTAGTTAATAGATTCCGCAGCACGATTTCAAGCATCCTGTGATCGGCGGGAGCGGTCGGTACATGCATGTTCTTACTGATCGTTATGCCTTTTTGGTTAGCCTGAAATTTCACAGCACTGATCGCATCGTCGATACAATCTTCCAGGTTGATCACGGTAATCACGGGTTTCGTGTTTTTGATTTGGGTATTGGCCCATTCCAACAAATTATCAAGCATGTCAGCTGTCTGGTTAAGAGCCTGCTGTGTTTGCATTTTGTAGCGGGATAATTTTTCTTCCGGTATGGAGCCATCATGTGGCAATGAGAGATAGGTTTTGAGTGTAACCAACGGATTCCGCAGGTCATGGCCGATCACTGAAAAAAGCCGGTCTTTTACTTCGTTTAGAGATTGCAGGTCATCTTTTTGACGACTTATCTGTTCATTTTGCTGGTTGAGCAGGCTGTTCTTCTGACGTATACGACTGTAAAAGATCACCAACATTCCTGCCAGGAATGCTGCCGCGATGGCGATAATGATGAAAGTATTGCGCTGGCTTCTTGTTCTTGCTTCTTTCGCTTCCTCGTTGGCAAGGCTGATATTTTTCTTTTCCAACTGGTAGTCCGCTTCCAGTTGGGTAAGCTGGTTTTTATTGTCGACACCGAAAACACTGTCTTTTAAATGATAATATTTTTCCAGGTAAACATTTTGTAACTGGTAATTTTTCATATCCGCATACATGTCCGACATGTTGCGATAATTCTCCATGATTATATATGGAATATTATCCCGCACTGCATAACCGTTGCTTTTGTCAAAAGCAACGGAGGCGGCGGCATAGTGACCGGCCTTTGATTCGGCCGCACCGATATTATCATAGATCGCAGCATAATTGAGCAATGTATTGCGTGTGGTATCATAGGATTCCAAAACCGTATTGAAGTATTGCAGTGCTGTTAGTGGTTCATTCCTCATCAGGTAAGTAAGACCGATATTACTGAGCGTTCCCAAAAGCGTCACACTGTCTCCGATCTGCTTCGTGATATCAGCTGACCGTTGAAAATAATATAAGGCGGTATCAAAGCTTCCCTGTTCCGCATGGATCATGGCCCTTTGTGAAAAAAGCTGACTGACCTGTTGGCTGTCTCTTTGCTCTTCCGCGATCTGCGCAGCCTTATCATAATATTCGGTAGACTTGGCGAATGATTTATTCCAGAAAAAAACTTTTCCTACCGACATATAGGCATCTGCAAGCCGGTGATTGTCATTTATGGATTCAAATATCTTAGCGCTTTGAAGATAATAATCCAACGCCTTGTCAAAATCATTTCGTCGCAGGTAAACAAGTCCCAAATCACCATAAAGATCCCCTAATTGCAGTTTTGTATTGTCCAGTTTGACAGCAAGCGCTACAGCTTGTTCAAAATATCCCAGTGCCTTGGAGGGATTGTTGTCGATATAGTGCTTACCTACAAGATGCAGGTTTCTTACGAGGATCGAGTCTTCTTTTTTGAAGTCAATTTTATTCAGCAGACTGTCCAGTTCTTTCGCCGGCTGGCAAAGACAAAGACCAGAAAATAACAGGGAGAATAAAACGGCAAAGATCCTTTTCATAAAAGCCCGGAGTGTTATGAAAAACGTTTGATCGCCTGGTTGCCAACCACGGATTTCAAAACAGCTTCAGTATATGTTTTGCCTATCGCCAGGCGGATCTTACCGATATGCACCTGTTCGTTTTCCACCGCAGTTACTTGTTGGCGGTTGACTAAATGCATACGACTGATACGTACAAAGCTGTCCCCTGGAAGTTGTTGTTCAAGATGTTTCAAATTCACCAATACGGTCTTCTTCTCAGTGTTTTGCAGGAACAAAGTCACAAAATCTCCGAGGGATTCAGCATAAAGAACATCTTTATAGGCAATCCGTATAAAAACACCTTTGTCTTTAATAAAAAAGGAATCAGGGTCCGTGGGTTGAAATGATTCTGCAGAGCTAGTCGATGCTTTGATACTGGCCAGCAATTTTACTTTATCAATGGCGCGCAGCATTCTTTCAGCCGGCACTGGTTTTACGAGGTAATCGACTGCATCCAATTCAAATGCATCGGCCGCGTAATGAAGATGTGAAGTGATGAAAATAATAAAGGGCAGATGTTTTAAACTTTTAGCCAATTGAATTCCGGTCAGACCGGGCATTTCCACATCGAGGATCAACAGATCGGGTTGATGGTCCTGCAGTTTTTCCCTGGTCGACATCGCATTCTCGCAAACCGCAAGACATTGCAGGCCGGGAATCGCATTTAATTGCTGCAGGGTATAGTCCCGGTACATATCGTCATCATCAGCTATGATATAGGTTAGAGTGCCTGTCATTTTCCGTATGACGAAAGTAATAATTTGAGGTCAATTGGGTTCGGAAAGCGGATATTCACCTACCGCAGTCCTCCACTCGTATACTTTATTTAACTGGTTCACCTACTTCACTTGCTGCTGTATTTTATTTCTCAGCATCTTGTTCTGCTTCCAAAAGAACTACCATGAAACTGCAAGTCCTTTTATTCGTCCTTTTACTGGTGCTAACCAACTCTTTTATTTCTGCACAAAATGTTGGTATTGGCACTACCACACCGGCCAACAAACTTTCTGTAAACGGGAACGCGGATTTTACCGGGAATGTCGGTATCGGGACCACCGCGCCTACGGGAGAGTTTAACGTCAAGTCGCTTTACACAGGCAGTGAGTACCTGGATGTCGAAATCCTTTTTTCAAACCTGGTATATGGTGCGGCGAATGGTTCAGACCCTGCCACACTCGACCAGTGGCAATCTTTTACAGCGGATACTACAGGGTTGCTCAGCAAGGTTGCATTAAGGATTAAATCACCATTAGGCAATGTTGCTTCTTCTGGCATTATAAAGATCTATCAGGGAGAAGGTACATCGGGCACATTACTCGCAACTGTTTCCGTAACGATGGCGGTTGCCGCCAATCAATTCCAGAATTTTGATATGCCGGATATTCCGGTGACGGATGGGTCAAAATATACGGTCAGGTTTACTGTGCCAGCCGTCACAGCCCACTGGATCTATGTATCCACTACAAATCCTTATTCCGGAGGCCATGCTGGTCATGATATCAATGAGAATAATCCTGCTGCAAATTGCGATGTCAATATCCGGACCTTCCTCAAAGCCACGGCGAATATTGATGCTCTTGTTGCTGATAACGGCAATGTAATGATAGGTTCCACCTCTAATAATTCAGCGAGATTGCGTATCGATGCCGACAACAGTGCATTGCCTGCTTTAAGCATTAGCGGCAAAGGAGAGGTCCAGGTTGATACCTTTGGAACCGTCGGCGGCCGCTTCATTATAAAAAATAATGGCAATGTTGGGATCAATACAGCAAACCCGGCGACAAAGTTGGATGTCAATGGCGGTATCAGGACCAAATACAGTGGAACTACAGTCATAAGTGTTCCTATTGCTGGAATCGCCATACCCCTGAACATCACTATACCGGAATTGCCTGCCGGCTGGGACTTTATGAACACGTATGTATCGGTGACGAACGTGGATGGGCCTGCCGGGTTTATCAAGCAGGCAAAGATCACAAGTTCAACGAACATTGCTATCATCTATATCGCGGATGCAGCCGCTCAGGCGAGATTTAACTGGATTATATTTAAGTTGTAACCGTGAATCGGTGAATCGTGAATCGTGAATCGTGAATCGTGAGACGTGAGACGTGAGACGTGAGACGTGAGACGTGAATCGTGAATCGTGAATCGTGAGACGTGAGACGTGAATCGTGAATCGTGAATCGTGAGACGTGAATCGTGAGACGTGAAACGTGAGACCATGATATTTTTATTGCGAGCGCAGCGAGCAATAAAACAGATACGGTTTGGCGTAGGCTTTGCCTACGTCAGTGTGACAGCAAAACTCCGTTTTGCGTAAATGATTCCCGCCACACAATGTTGAATCAGAATTTTCAAAATTTGATAAAAATCAGAATTACGAAGCTTTGCGCGCAGGACTCGTGGCACATTTGCCGGGTTGCTTTGGGTTTAGCTAATGTGCCACGAATGCCGGGCCGCTCTGTCTCTATTAATTTTCCTTTTCCTCTCGCTGCCCCCTTCCCCTGTGTTGCTCCTCCCTCATCCTTTACGCGCAAACCCCGGGGCGGCCTGGCGCGCAAGATTTTTATAATCCATCACATACAAAATCACATGTATTTCCATTGTCACACTTCCACAATGGGAAACGCGATGGTTCGACCTTCTTTACACAACCTCGTCCTACAGCCTTTAGACTTGCATTAGAACTAAAGAGAACAAAAAAAGAACATATCATCATTATCATCATATGTTTCTTTTTTGCTTCTTTTTTCTTTGTGAATTTCACATTAAAATTGTGGATAACTGA